>Ga0164318_10002418_pt1 | contig 17352 bp, 12 predicted proteins | sample GuaBasSedimGuay9_FD_113734 | JGI IMG/M metagenome (GOLD analysis project Ga0164318, IMG submission 113734) | Subseafloor sediment microbial communities from Guaymas Basin, Gulf of California, Mexico - Guay9, Core 4571-4, 0-3 cm | ecosystem: Environmental > Aquatic > Marine > Hydrothermal vents...
CCTGTGAAGTTGTTACCACATGCATAGGTCAACGTGGCAATGTTGATGGTATTCAGAATGATGAAGTCAATATCGCCGATCTTACTTATCTGGTCGCGTATCTGTTTGTCGGTGGACCACCGCCACCCTCGTTGGAAGAAACCGATGTAAATGCAGACGGCGATATTAACATCGCTGATCTTACATACCTGGTTGATTATCTGTTCACCGGCGGCCCCCCGCCAGAGTTATGTCCATGACGAGTCGGAACCAAGGCCCGGGCTGCACAAAACACAATAAGGGCTCGTCTCTGAATTGAGCGAATCGCCATAGTCGATTCTCGAATCGACGACAACATCTCGAACGCCTGGAGGACAAATATGCGTAGTTCCCTTTGTATTCTCGTGACAATTATCGCCGCGGCCGCTTCTGTGTTACAGGCACAGCCGGTCGAAACTTCGCCTTTCTGGCAGTCGGGATACTCGGGAAACTACAGTACCGGTATGATCTGGCGCGACTGCAACGGCGATGGGTTAATTGATGTCTTTTTCTCAAATGGGAACGATATGGCTCTAGCTAAGAGCACTATCTATATAAACCAACGCGGCGTCCTTCCCTCATGGCCAGCCTGGCACTCGAATAACGCCGACTACAGTGGCCACGGCGCCATTGGCGATTTGGACGACAACGGACGACCCGACTTTTTGGTTGCTAACTATCTCGGTCAGGGAGGATTCGGAACCCTCAACAAACCCGATGCCTACTACAACATGACCGGCCTGCCGAATGTCGTTGCGGACTGGCAGGGAGGGACGGCAACTAACTCGTTCTCGTGTGCTCTTGGTGATGTGGACGGTGACGGTGATCTTGATTTCGTCTTGGCCACCGGTGACGCCTACAACAGTATTTTCCAGTCAGATCAGATTTACTTCAACAACGGCAGCGACCTCGATGCCAACCCCGGGTGGCTCTCCAGCGCAACTACAATGGCTATGGATGTCACTTTTGGCGATCTCGACAATGACGGCGATCTTGACCTGATCTTCTGTGGAGACGACATCGGGGTAATGGCCTACTATAATGACGCCGGTACCATGCCAACCTCCCCCTCCTGGCAGTGTGATAGCCCGGAAGCAGCCAACACCGTAATCGTGGGAGACGTTGACAGTGACGGTTGGCTCGACATTATCGTTGCCTTTAACAATCAACTCGGAGGCAGCGGTGAGTTTCGAGTCTATTTCAACGATGGCACCGGTGTGATTAATAGCAGTCCCGGATGGCAATCATCGACTGGTGGCTATGGAGCAGCGCTGGCGCTTTATGATTACGACAACGACGGAGATGACGACCTCGCAGCCGGAAGATGGTGGGATCGACCGCGCATCTATGAGAATCTCGGAACGACTTTCACCACGTCCCCTGTCTGGCGGGCCGACAACAGCACCGTCGCCGAAGAGATGGCCTGGATCGATATTGACGGCGACGGTGAAGAACTATATGCCGACACGATCTACCACTCTGGCGGACACAAGGTATTCTACACCACACGTCATCCGTTACAGGAAGTTTCCGCAATCATAGTAGACGATGATATTCTGAACATAGCCGATTACTGCTATGATCTAGTCTCCGGCTGGGTGTCGCTGACCACGGCGCCGTCGTCACAAATTGTGATCTACTATCGCTTTTCCAACAAATGCGATCTCGCTATATCCAATTGGGATACCTACAACTACGCCTACGCTAACACCAACGCGCCGGACGTTGATTTCAGCGCTGACATAACCGAAGGGTGGGCTCCTCTTACCGTAAACTTCACGGACAACTCGGTGGGCGCATGGGCATGGTTCTGGCAGTTTGGGGACGGCGGCGACGTGTCCATTCAGAATCCCACGCATACGTATTATGGCGGAGGAGCCTACGACGTACAGATAGATAACGTATTGCCCGATGGGCCGCACAACCGTACCCAACGCAAGATGATTGTGGTTTTGGCTGACACCATCGACACGCCGGATGTAAACGCGATCACAAACAAAACAATCACGATCCCGGTGATCCTTACCAATACGCAGCCGCTTGATGGTTTTGTCCTGCCGATCAGCTACGCTGGTGATGCCAACTTGTCATTTGTAGGTATCAATACTGATGGCTGTCGCACTGATTATTTCGACCAAGTGCAGATTACTGGCCAGGATCCCTGGGTTAAACGTCTATCTGTCACATTGACCGCCAACATGACCAGCAGTAACATGCCGCTCGAACCGGGAACCGGCCCGATCCTGAACCTGGTCCTCGAAACGGCCGGCGCGATGGAGACCTCGAACATAACTGTCGCCTCCTACGGTTCCTATGATCTTGAATGTGACGCTGGTTATCTTGTCTACGAACCACACGCTATGGCAGGCTCGGTGAGTGTTTATCGTTGTGGTGATATCAACGGCAACAAAATCGGACCAGATGTTGAAGATCTAACTTACCTGGTGAACTACTTGTTCCTTGGCGGACCAAACCCAGTTGTGGAATTGGTGGCGGATATGGACGGAAGCTGTGATGTGAACGTTTCCGACCTCACGTACTTGGTGGCCTACCTGTTCACAGGCGGCCCAGCCCCGGACTGTGAACCGCAGGAGTGGTGATGGTCATACCCCAAACTCTGGATGCTGAGCAACATGACCTCGCCCTGCAGCAGGAGCGCACTGCTCCTGCCTTACAGAACCAAAAGATACTTAACAGCGATAGCAAGAAGGCAGGTAAGCACAGATAACGCTATTATAAAGTACCTTCTGCACATGATACGAACTCCCCTGAAAACGTTAGTCTCTACTGAAACAATGTTTGAGCAAGGGTAATGCTACAACCGATAAAGCCCACTAATATATTGTTGCGCAATCAAACAAGTTAATCTGCAGAACGAATATGGAGAAGCTGTATCTTTGTCTTAATATGGGAATGTCCCCACAGGATAGCTGCCAGTTTCATTATAATGAGCTATTGTTGTAAAGAACCATTTCTTAAACAGTCCATTACTATGAAGATTTTTTGGAAACTTGCCTCAACAGGACAAGTTATGTAGTATTACACTGACCCATTAAGGGAAATCTGAAGTAAGCTTTTTTATCAGGTGATTATGTCGAGATTAACTATTCTTCAACCTCCCAATCTAATGAGTCTCTCACGTGTTTTTTTAACACCACTGGTAGGATACTTCCTGTGGAAGGGAGATATACAATCAACTCATATCTGTGCACTTTTGCTGATAGTGGCCGGCTTGACCGATGGTCTGGATGGTTATCTGGCTCGTCGATTGGGACAGGTTAGTGAACTCGGGAAGACTCTCGACCCGTTAGCTGACAAGTTAATGGCAACCTCGCTGATCATTATGCTAATTTTTTTCAGGGATTTCCCCATCTGGCTGGCGGGGATTGTTGTTGGTCGGGATATAATCATCCTTTTAGCCGGGCTGATTCTGTTCCGCGGAAAGAAACTGGTAGTACCGTCAAATCTAGCCGGGAAATATGCTTTTACTTCAATTGCGTTTCTTATAGGGAGCTACATTTATCGGTTTCCTGTAGGAATATACATAACTACCTCACTAACACTTTTTCTAACAGGTCTTTCAAGCTTTTTATACGCACGAGTATTTTTGCGCCTCAAGCGCGGTAATCAACTGCCAATATCCCGAGACCGACCAATCTGGAAGACATTACGTATAGTTTTTAACATCTCCTTTCTGGCTGTCTATTTTTCTTTCTTCTTTAAATTTCTGGGATGGATGTAGCCGACCACCAGAGCCTTTCTATTGTTCAAGAAATTGAATCAAGTAACTCCGGAAAATGTCGCGGAAGGTGCTACCCTCATCATAATATGACCATCCAACGGAGTGGGTCAGCCTAGCCATTGTAGAGAAATACCGCCCCCGCAGAATGATAGTTTTAACTTCAATATCAAAAGCATGATTATATGCTTCGAGCACTCCGGCTATATCAACGTGACCCGACTCATAATCCTTTGACACAAGACCAAGGTATTGTATCGCCAGTTCGCGAGACCGGAAAGTACGAGGTATAACTCGAGCTATAGAAATAAGCTTCTCAACAAGGCGATAGATATTTCCAGTCATCTCTAGTTCTGCAGCATCGGCCTTGAATTCAATCTCGCTCAGCCTTGCCTTAAGTCGATTTCTCTCATGGATACGGTCTGTGCCATCAAACAAGGGTAAACTGAGTTCTCCAAAAACCGACCAAGTATCGTGCTGTTCTTTGAAGCTTCCGGGGTTATCTTCCAACTCGTTAGCAAAACCAAGAGTCGCTTTCAGAGCAAGTTCAGGGAAATATCTATCGCGATTCAGCGCAAGGAGTGATTTCTGGATATCGACCCTGACAGCATAAGCATTAAGGTCAGGATGTTTTTCTCGAGCTACATCGACAAGAAATTGTTGAAACTGTAATAGTTTATCCGATACCGATATTAATTTCTCAATGAGATCAAGATCACGATAAACAGTGGTGCCGGAAATGACATTCGAGTCAAGAAGCAATGGTTGATCAATCGGCAAATTAAATAGAGTATTCAAAGTAACTTCAGTCATCTTTTTCTCAGCCCGAGCGGTTAAAATACGAGCTATTGCTTGTTGACGCTCATCCTTCCAGCGCAGAAAATCTCCCAATCTGGTCTCATCTTCAAGATAGAACCGGGTAGCGGCAATCTCTAGGTTATGCTCCACCATCTGACGATAGCGAAACTGAATCTCGCACAATTCGGCTGCTTGCAGAGATGCAATATAAGCTTCAGTAACTGCCAGTTCGATATCCAGAAGAGCACGACGTTGGTCTATTTCGGAGAGATTTTTTCTTTTAGAACCAAGTTTGATCTCTTCAATCTTGTTCAGTGAGAACAAAGTCTGACGGATATTAAAATTGGCACGGTACTGGGAATTGCTCAAAGGATCAGTTGCATTAGAAATCGTATTGTCGTCAACATAACCAGCACGAGCAGAAATATCCACATTCGGTAGGTAGCCTGCAACAGCCTGACGGGTAGCCTGAGTTGCCTGCTCTACCGCATCTGATGTTGCGAGATACGTAGGGTTGGCTGCAACAGCTCGACTGATAGCCATCATCAGGTTGTAATGATCAGCTTCTTCCGAAACTGGAGACGGGATAATTTCGGCTTCTTCCAGAACATAGCTATTGAAATTGATCCCGCATAATCGAGCTGTTTCTTCATTAATCGCAAGCGATGTTCCTCCGCGGAATTCCACTGGCAGATCGGTTGGTGTTTCTCCTTGAGCAATTCTGATAATCTTAAAAGCGTTAAATCGAGCCTCGGAAACTACACTATGGGCGGAGCCTGTTGCAAATGCACCCCTGTTTACCAATGAAATGCCTTCCCATGTGAAAGCTGGGATTTTCATCTCAGATAGTCTTCTGAGAAAAGCACTTATCTTGTTGATATCCATCGCCCAGAGAGGACCAAGGTAGACAGCGTCAATGTCTGAAGGCAGTTGATTTAGAGCCTTAAAGTAAGCATAGGTATTAAAATTATCATAGCCTTCTGCTGTGATTGTTTCGAATCCTCTCCGGTGTCCTACTGTTTCTACCCGGTTAATAACTGCGTTACGTTCAACAGTATCACTGGGGAAGAAAAGCAAACCAAGCTTTTTAATTGGAATCAACTTTGTTAGGATTGTAAGGTCATCTTCTATTTTTTTTGGCTGCACATGAACAGTTAGATTATTTGCTACTGGTCGTTTGTCAGGACCGACGAGACCAGTTGCCTGAGGGTCAAGTTGTCTCATGGCTAAGATTGGTCTGGAATATCCAGCTTCCAGGAGATCTTCGACTACCCACGGCCCAACAGTTACCATCAAGTCAATCCCCTCAGTGGCAGATAATAAACGAGCCAGTGTCTTACAACTATCCCTTTTCCAGTCACCACTGGCGTATCCATACGGCACAAATACCATTTTAGTGTTTTCTGGAGAAAGTGCCTGGATTTGTCGCTCTAACTCCTCACGCAGTAGTGAGTGAGTAATACTCTGACCTGCTTCGAAATAACCAATCTTAAAATTGACCGACTGCTCAACAGCGGAAGCCAAACCGGAGCCAAGCACAACAGTAATAATTAGACCGATTAACAGAAAATGACGATAACACAACATCCTTATTTATCTCCCACATACAAAATATTCTCTTGAGCAGATAATAACGAAATCATAGACTTTGTTAAAGCAGTTTTATATACGCAAGGTGCAATGGGCTATCCTATCTTTCTCACATAATCTTGTATTCAGTGACAGATTGATTATATTCTCAGAAGAAAAAAACATGATGACCCTATTAACAGGATTACATAATGACTGACAAAACGTTTTCCCAACAAATCGCTGAGTTCGCTGTTGGACTCAAGTATGAAGATCTCCCCGATAACGTCGTCAACGAAGTTAAACGATTCCTGTATGACTCCATCGGTTGCGCTTATGGCGGATATCATACTAAAGACGTGCGGATTCTCCGCGAGATTTACACTGATATGGGAGGTAAACCTGAGGCTACGCTTCTTGGCTTTGGTGATAAAATACCCGCTGTCAACGCCACTCTCGTCAATTCTCTGATGGTTCGCGCCCTTGATTTCAACGACATCTACTGGAAGGAAGATCCTTCGCATCCATCCGATCTGATTCCAGCTGCCTTAGCTGTCGGAGAATTAGTCGATGCCTCCATGAAAGATGTCATCGTAGCTATCGTACTGGCTTATGAATTCGAACAACGGCTGTGCGAATTTGCCGTTCCCGGTGTCCGCGAGCGCAAATGGCACCATGCCACCCTGACCCAGTTCGTCTCCCCTATCGTGGCCGGAAAGCTGCTTGGTCTCAGTGTCGAGCAAATGGTCAATGCTATCGGCATCAATGGTTCCCACAATCACACCATCGGATGCCCAACCGCGGGCGCACTTACCATGATGAAAAACACCGTTGACCCGATGGCCGTCCAGAGTGGTGTCTTTGCCGCATTGATGGCACAGAAGGGTTATTCCGGTACAGTGGCTGTATTCGAAGGCAAGGAAGGTTTTATGGATGTCTTCGGTGATGGTTGGGCGCAGGAAGCGCTCCTAGGAAAATTGGGAGAGGAGTATAAGATTTTACAATGCAGCATGAAGGCCTTCCCCACCGAGGCACTTACCCACACCCATATTTCTGCCACGTTGAAAGCCGTCACCGAGAATGATGTCAGTTATGACCAGATAGAAAGCGTCACGGTCACTTCGATCGCCCGTGCCTGCGACATTCTCTTTGACCCGCACAAGTATCGTCCAGAGTCACGCGAGACAGCCGATCATTCGTTGCCATACTGCATCGCGGTTGCGCTAGTGGATCACAAGATATCAACACAATCGTTTTCGGACGAAAAGCTGAAAGACAAACGAATCTGGAAGGTTATCGACAAGATCAAGGGCGAAGCCTCCGAAGAGTTCGAGAAAATGTTCCCCGCTAAGCAACCCTCAAAAGTGGTGATAAAAACTACCGACGGCAAGGAATACTCGGAGTATCTCGAATATCCAAAGGGCGACCCGCGCGAACCAATGACTCTGGACGATCTTCGATCCAAATTCAGCGGTCTGGCTACCGGATCACTTGATAAATCACGCCAGGAAGAAATTGAAAATACTATCTTCTCCTGCGAGACTATATCCTGTCGTGATCTGATGTCAAAGTTGGTTGTGTAAATACCTGACTGATACCATTTAGCAGCTCAGTAAAAACCTGCGCACAGTAGATACCTTAACTACAACTGCGGGAACATCATCTAATTGCATCGCAGCGCTTTATTCTCTGCTAATGATTTCCAAATAGTTTGATACTCAGGAAACAACAGACAGCAAAAACCTAATCAAACAATTATAAATTATTTGGGTAACAGAGGGCATCTTTTGTCGATTACAATCGTTGTTGAATGTCGCTTACTACAGTTTCTGCTTGTCGGCAATATCCCCAATGATAGGAAGACGATAATTCTTCCCTTGTACTGCAAAAATAATCCCGGCTACTGACAAAGCTGCGGCTAGGACAATCAGCACTTTGAAGACAAAGTTGGCTATGCCGTCGATGAGAAAGAGAGCAGCAACAAATTCGACAAGGAATAGCATAACACCCTGACGGGCATGAAAGCGGGCTTCCTTATTCTCACGCATATTCAGAAGGGGAATAAAGCACAAAAAAGGAATGTATGCCAGAATAGCAGCCATACGCCCTTCTTCTGTTTCAAAACCGTCGATTTTGGAAGATGTTTTGGCTTGATCCTCGAAGTTGGGTTGTTCAAGTTCAGGAACTACATCCACTGGCTTATCACCAGAATCACTCTGAAAAAACGATTCGGTCATGAGATAATCCTTTTTCGCATTAACCTGTCGGCCAAAACAACTCCTTGCCAGTCTGGAAGACTTGGAGTTTGATTGGTTCATCTTCCGGCCAGCTTTCCAAAACTACCCGACCATCCAAAAGTGACACAATAAACCCCAATTTGCCAAATTCTTCAGTCCAGATATGTCGACGCGGCACGGCTAACTCTAACACCTCATCCAACACTGCATGACTAACTTCTTTAGTTTCAAAATGCCCACCTTCTTTCGGAAAAGGCAACGTAATAACCTTTCGCTCCGGAGCATAGCAAATCAGTTGCAGTACCGGCTCTTTGATAGATTCTACCGTGTTTCTATCAATGAAGTCAAGCCTAATGTAAAAATTCTTGCTGTCATAGGCAAAAAGTATTTCTGACAAGTATTGCTCAGCACGGTGCATTGCGCCACCTGCTTCTACGCAATTGTACGATCCCGCCCCAGCCCACTCATAGAAGTGTGTCTTGTGACCATCAATAACCGGTGTAATCAAGTCGTCAGGGAGGATAGTGTGCGCTTTAGGTGTTCCCCTAAAAATTGGTGAAAACAACTCTATAGGCACATCCAGCCCCAACAATTCGTACATATTGATTAGATGACGTCTGAAGATATTATCAAATTGTTCGTTATACGCTCCGCGATGTTCGTCACCGTACCACCAACACCAGTCCGACCCTTCAGCGATATAGATTTGTTGCCAGGCAGCTTTGAGTTTCACAGAATTGTAATCTTGGTGTTTCGACTCAAAAGTAACCAGAGCATCCCGGGCAGCAGCAAGATAGTCCCAAGCAGTATTGTCCTCCTCATGCCCAATCCAGATACGGAAGTTATGGTTGATCCATGACCCTGCGAAAATGGATGGTAGTTGACGTGGGTTAACGCTGGTGGCAGCCTCTGTCATAGTAACGGTCTCTATCTCTGGATCGGTACTCAGTTGGCGGTATAGTTCATCGAGAAAATCGTGAGCATCATTCGGAAAGTACTCCCAAGCATTCTCACCATCGAGAATAACTGGAATAACAACGTTTTCCATCCTGTTATTAAAAAGGCCGCCGATCCTCTTGAGGTGTGACATGAAATCATCCACTGCCCGGTCGGCATCCCATCCCGAGTACACAAACCCAATTCGATCTGAAATAGCATGGTCACGGAAGAAAAGCTTTAGCCCTGGGCCGTACTCATATACAGTGTGTAGGGGATTATCTGAACGATTTAAGGTAGATTTTACCAGAGAATGATATAGAATCTCCTCGTCAGAGGCAATCCACTTCACTCCCAGTTTCAGACAGATGTCAGCCACTTCCTCCGACACAGATCCTTCTGATGGCCACATACCCTGTAAGGGTCGATCAAAAAGTTCCTCGAATTTTTCCATCGACATAGCGATTTGACGTTCGGCATCTTCAGGGTGACAAAACCTTACTTTGGGTAAAGTGATACTGGGCAACGCCTCCCGTGCGCTCTCGGTGTCACAAAGGAGTGGCAAAATGGGGTGGTAGTAGGGAGTAAACGAGATATCTATAAGTCCTTGGTTATAGAGATCGCGATGAGTAGGAACTATTCTCGCAATGACATCCATTTGCCAGTCCAACAAAGCTTGTTTTTCCTCTTCGCTGAAGTGGCGTTCCTTTTGCAGCAGCGATCGAATTGGCTCTTCGTTGGCAAACAGAGGATCAACCCAGACCAGGTTAGACCAAACTTGTAAGTCTCGCAATTCCTCCGAGGAGAATAAAGCCGGCAAGACCAAATCATCTGGACAATTGCTCAGTTTCTGGTACAGCTCCCGGTATCGGTTATGTGGTTCTATCATCCGCGGAGGATGGGCAGAAAAAAATGTAGCGAGGATTTCGTGCCGCTGTTCCTCAGTCAGACTTTCAGCTTTCAATCGACTTAGATCAAGATGGTTATCGCTGCCGCCATCGAGATAGAGTTGAAACTGGTCCAATAGTGAGGGAACGAGGTTGAATGTCGTTTTGACATTTTCATATCGCACAGCCATAAGAGGCATATCAAGGTAGTCTTTTATTGCGTGGAGACGGACCCAAGGGAGAACCATCCGATTCGATCCTGGTTCCTGATAATTGGGCTGATGCATGTGCCACAGAATGGCAACTTTTACCGGTTGGGATACAGCCACAAGAAATGCCCCGCTTAAAAGTGTTATTCAATCTTTACAATTGCGAATTCTCACTAAAATAGCGAGCAGCACGTTTGTAAAGATCAGTTTTTTCGTACTTCTCTTTGATAATATCGAGTTGTGCCTTAGACTGATCTACATTCCCAGCCAATAGATAATTCCGTACAGCACCAAAGAGATAATCACCCTCAAGAGGACCATCAGGGAATGCTGCTACGGCTTCAGTATAGTTAGTAGCTGCATCTCCGAACTGCGCCTGATTTTCATAGACTGCCGCCATCCCACCATAAGCTGCCGATAGGTAGAGAGGATTGTCCTTAAAGCGACTGATATACATCTCCCAGTATCGGAGAGCTTCAGTGTAGTTGCGAATCTCGAAATTGATATTACCAAGAGCAAATATGCTCTTGTCAAGCAAACTCTTATCGGTGGTAGACTCTATCAATTGTGTCAGGCTGGCTAAAGCTACTTGTCGGTTGCCGCTGCGGTATTCCATTATGGCTCGGGCATAGGAATCAGCATCACGAGCCGCAGCTTCTTCCTGACTATTGAAATAGTAGGTCACCGCAACAAAAATGAGGGCTATAACTACAATTCCAATTACCAGAAACTGCCAGTTCTCCATCACTTGTTGTCGGGAACTAAGAACAAAAGTGGCAAATTTGTCTTCTTTAATCTGCCTTTTGGTCAATCTGACTTTGCCATCATACATATTTAATCTCCAGTAGTTACTTACTATGAATTATCGGCAGTTGTCGAGTGCGGGTTAGAAAGAAAAAGCAACGGGTGAAAACAACCAGTTCTCACCCGCCCAATAAATCTGCCTTAGAAATATCCAGTGAACATCAAATTAAAGTGATGGTCCTTTTTCTTAAGGTCAAAACTTTCTATTCCTCTATTACCTATATAATCAGTTGTAAAATCATAAAAACTATAGGTATATGCACAATCCAGATGAATCTGTTCCCACCAGATACCGGTTCCAAGAGAAAGGGAATAGCTGTAAGTGTTATGTTTTTCTCTATTATAATTTATGTCAATATCTGAGGCCGGACGAATTAGAGGAGAGAAGCCCAAACCTGCTCGTACAGGAACTTTCCCGATTCCCGTCTCCATCATATACTCACCACCACACCGTAAGTCTATTACACTGTACCATTCAGGATCGAACTCTGTAAAGAACTCCGTATTCTCACCTCCCGGGTCAAGGAACACACTATCCCGAATGTTTATCTTAGAGTTTCCGAAAGCTCGATAGATACCATCGGCCGCAAGCAAAAGCCTATCTGATGCCCGATAAGCAACCCCGAGCCCGATAATCCATGGAACATCATACTTAATCATAATATCATCATAATAAGTCGTATCTGTACCCTCATTAATCGAGAGGTCATTTATACTATGGATTTTGTAAATGGATTTGCCTGTCTTAACATTGAGAGAAAATGGTGTACGAATAACACCACCTATGTCAAACTTCTCTCCACTATATTTAGCTCCAATAGTGAAGTTAAACCCGGAAAACTTATTGGAATCCAGCACCTGAGTAGAATATGAGTCTTTGACATTTTGCAGAGTAAAGAAATCCACAACGGAATCACAATTGGAGAAAGTACGTTCGTCTCTTACGGCAGTACCCATAAAGATATTGACAGCTACACCGACAGAAACATTGTTGTATACCCTTGTACCAGCGCTGAAACTTACCGATGCCAGACCACCCCACAGCTCGGATTCGGAACAGTTTTGATAAAGTGCTGAATCTTCGACATATTGTTCCCCTCCACCGATGTAGTGGCGTCTTAGAGACCAGAATTCGTTCGAGAGATTGTATGTCTCATACTCTTCAGCGTTGCGAGTATAACTGAACGAGCCAACAAACGGATGTCCCTTGATACGAATTGGCGAAACAAAGTTAATTGATGAAACCGCCCCAAATGAACCATCATGACTTAACGTCAAATCATCAACTATTGCCTGTGTTGAAAAAGTTTCACCGCGTGGCATCAGAGAACCCCACGAGAGCGAGATTATCGGTTTTTCTAAACCATACAATCCGGCCGGATTCCAACTCCCAGCAGTATTATCATCAGACACGCCAAGAAATGCTTTTCCCATTCCTTCTGCGCGTGCTCCACCTCCCGAGAAGTCCATTTTGAAAGCTTCTACTCGGGCATATTGCCCCATCACAGACACTGATAAAAACAGAACCAGCGCAACACTTCTAAGAAACAAGGACATCATGCGTTTTGTCTCCTTTATAGCAACAGCAATACTTGTTATCAATCTATAGACGCTCCAAGAGCGAAAAACAATTAACAAATATATTGTTGGTTTCCGACTGTGTCAAACACTTTCGCTGATAAATTATCAACATATCTTATTGCTCTTGAACAGCTTGTAGATTTACCTGCTGTATTCAAAAAGAAAAAATGAATAGAAAAATGCTCTCCCACACTCTTCCCCGGTCTGGGTAAATATATTTTAGCATCGTAAGTGCATGATATTATCATAAATAGCACCTGTATTCCCAGCTTAAAATCGATCAGGACTTATCAGGATAAAACTCTGGAAACTCAATCGACTTGCCGATTTTTCTTGCGTTTAATGTGAATTTGCATATTATATAAGGTTGTTGTAAGGCTCTGAAAGGCCGATAATTGTTCATGGGCACATGCCTTGACTTAGGAAAAAGAAATAGTTTCGATAGAGGTTCGTTATGGCTCACAAAAAAGGTGTAGGTTCATCAAAGAACGGTCGCGACTCCAATTCGCAGCGTCGAGGGGTCAAGATATTCGATGGTCAGGCAGTACCGGCGGGATCTATCATTGTTCGGCAGTGTGGCACACCGCTCAAGCCCGGTTACAATGTTGGGATAGGTTCGGACAATACGTTGTTTGCAAAAATTACTGGAGTGGTAAAATTTGAGCGTGTAGGCCGGAGTGGGAAACGGGTTTCGGTATACGAATAACGTTTATTAATATAAGATAAGTATATGGTCGCCGCGATTGTAGCGGCGATTTTTTTAGTTTCCACTATTCAACTCGAACAAATCCGATTGCTTTCGATTGTGTTACAACTATATTCGGGACAATATCATGGACCGATTATTAAACGACCTTAATGATGACCAGCGTATAGCAGTTACCACTACCGAAGGCCCCCTATTAGTTGTGGCTGGGGCTGGTTCCGGCAAAACTCGCGTACTTACCCGTCGCCTGGGATACATCCTTACTCAACAACTGGCCAAACCGCACCAGATATTAGCTGTTACTTTCACAAATAAAGCAGCTGGAGAAATGAAAGAACGTGTGGCTACGCTGTTGGGGGAAAACATCTCTGGGATGAATATCTCTACGTTTCATTCTTTCTGTGCCCAATTACTTCGTCGTGAAGCTGAAATTATTGGGTACAGCAATAACTTTGTTATTTACGACTCTGCGGATTCCTTAACTTTAGTGAAAAGATGTTTAAAAGATCTTAATTTATCGACAACACAGTTTTCTCCCAAAGCGCAACTACGGAAAATATCAAACGCCAAAAATCAGATGATAGGTGTTGATGAATTTACCCGGCAAGCGACCGGGTACTTTGAATCCACCACCGCTGACATCTACTCTTTATACCAAGAGCGACTGCGGGACTGCAATGCTATGGATTTCGATGATCTGCTGTTTAACTCAGTCAGTTTACTTACACACAACAAGGATATCAGCGATCACTATCGGCAACGTTTCCGTTATATTCTGGTGGATGAATACCAGGACACGAACCATGTTCAATACCTGTTACTGAAAAATCTCGTTGGTGAACATAACAACATTTGTGTTGTTGGCGATGAGGACCAGTCAATTTATGGCTGGCGTGGAGCAGATATCCGAAATATCCTCGAATTCGAAAAGGATTTCCCCGGAGCTAAGTTGATTAAACTGGAAACGAACTACCGCTCAACAGATGTCATTCTCAAAGCTGCTTCGGGAGTGATAAAGAACAATATCGCACGCAAGGATAAAGTCCTGCGGACAAGTTGCACCGGCGGCGAAAAGATTAATCTGTATCTGGTGGATACTCCCCTTGATGAGGCAACCCATATTGTCGATCAAATAGAGACTAATCAGTCAGTCTGTGAACTGAAGGATAGCGTCATTTTATATCGGACTAATGCCCAGTCAAGGCCGTTCGAAGAGGAATTGCGACGGCGTAATCTTCCATACCAGATTGTCGGAGGAATATCCTTCTATGAACGCAAGGAAATCAAGGATATCCTGGCGTATCTCAAGTTGATATCCAACATCCGCGATGATGTTTCATTCGTTCGGGTTATCAACTCACCGAAGCGAGGGATTGGACAACGAACGGTTGGAAACATTACCAAAGTAGCCCGAAGAGAAAACTTGTCGCTTTATTCAACATCCTTGCGAGTATCAGATTGGCCTGAATTGGCAAATCAAGCTGGCCGAATTAATGGCTTTACCGATCTTATCGAAAGTTTCCGCAAGAAACAAGAAATAACTCCTGTTGATGTACTCGCAAAAGACTTGGTCGAAGATCTAAAGCTCGTTGAAGAACTACAGACTGAAGACAAAATCACAGGTCAGACTCGTGTCGAGAACGTGGCAGCTCTAATTGACGGTATGACTGAATATGCAAAAAGCAACGAATCTCCCACTTTGACCAATTACCTTGCAGAGATATCTCTCTTTATCGATCTGGACAGTTATACCGAGACCGAAAACAAACTTGCTCTGATGACTATTCACACTGCCAAGGGGCTTGAGTACAACTCGGTTTTTATGGTTGGACTGGAAGAAGGATTGTTTCCTCTGGCGCGCTCGATTACTGAACCTATGGAACTGGAAGAAGAACGTCGACTGTTCTATGTCGGGGCTACCCGGGCTGCTAAAAGACTCTATCTTTCCGCTGCTACTAACCGACACCGCTTCAACGGCGGACAATCAACCCCATCACGCTTTATCAAGGAAGTAATACCAAAAGATCTCCTCGAAATTTACGACTATCGCACGCACTTCAATCACCAATCCAAATGGCATACGTCTCAAGATAAAATTAAGTCTCAATCAGAAGAAGATATTGCACAGGGAGTCCACTATGAATATGAAGGTCACGAAGCATTTCGCATCGGAAGGATAATTCAACATCCTACTTTTGGACGGGGGAAAATATTCAACATTGAGGGGTATGGTGAGTCACTTACTTTGACCATAATGTTCACAGGTAAAGGGTTGAAGAAAATCATGGTCAAGTATGCCAAGTTGACAGTGATTGGTTAGGGTAAGAGTTTAAAGAACTCCTTCATTTCCATCGAGAAAACACAATCATCAACGATTACTTTAGCAACCCGTCCACCCACTTCGATAGTAAAGTCTCTTGAGGTAACCCTTTGAACCCGATAATACCCACTACTTTCCCCCGAGCCAGCCCGGCAATTATTCTTCCCTTTTTCGAATGTTCAAAAGATACGCCGTGACCACCGTCGAACCTGATCGTTGATGGAATTCCCAAGGAGCTGCCGGTATTCTCGGCATAGGCGCACAACGACAAGTATTGCTCTCCGCTTTCATCCGGAGCTAAAAACAGTGTAACTGTATCACCTTGAGTCAGATAGTCAATTGTATACACTTGATTCAAATTCGGAATGTCGAGAAAATTGTAGGCGTAATAATGCGCCGATGCTGCCATCTGGTAGCGGAAGGGGAACAAGATGAAGAAAGGTGGAGTCTCCGGCAGGGTTTCGATACCCTTGTCAATCAACCGAGCAAGGTTCAACATTGCGGCACTGTCGGACTCCTTTTCAATTGAAAGGGTAACGACATATTCAGAATGAGTGAAATAACGAGTAGTGCCAACCGTAAAGGACTCCGCCCCTGGCGGTGTGAGAAGTACTCCGTTGGGTCGCCGACTGGCGTAAAGACCATAGGCGTCCTGAAGTTCAGCACATTGAGCGATCTCTACACAGACAGGAGTTCCGGACACATCATACTTGGTTGAAGCTATTCCAGCACAATTGTAAGATATGTAATGATCGGACCACTCACCCAGATAGTCTTTCATCTCGTTGACTCGCACTATGCGCACCGAATCAACACGTTTGATATCGGCAATATCGAAAACTTCGGGAAGAAGCTCATCAGCATCGAATGGCCAATCAGCCAAAGTCTGCAAATTAGGACCGGCCTTTTTGATCGATGGTTTACCATCACTGGTTTCCTTTTTATCGCATGATAAGCTACTAAAAATCAACAACGCGCCTATCAGGACAAGGATTGTCTTTATTAAACATACAGGACAAGACTGGCTGTTATTAACCATAGCATCACCGTAAATAGTATGGGTTTATCGCTTATAAGAACTCGAGTTGGTGAGCCTCCCTCTTCTTTTCTGTGAATAAGGTATAGATACCGAAACAAACCATAGACCACAAAAGGTATCGTAACAAAGAGGTTATCAGTGCCGAGTTTGACTGAAACCTCTGTCGAAAAGCTATATAGCATATATATCACTATAACTGCCGACGTTATCACTACAATGAATTGATCCAGCAAATAGGACGAGTACATACTAAGTGTCTTTCTGTGAGACATAGCGGAGTCTTCAAGAAATACAAGCTCATATCGTCGCTTACCCAATCCAAGAAACATTGCCAGTAAAAGAGTGTTTATCAACATCCAAGTTGAGGCAGGGACCTCGATTGCAAAGGCGCCAGCATAGGCTCGAATTACAAAGCTCAGAGCTACAACCATGACATCCACAATAACGATGTTCTTTAGCCACAAGGTGTAACCAACATTGAGTCCAATAAAAGCAAGTGCGGAAAAGAA
>Ga0164318_10002419_pt1 | contig 17347 bp, 17 predicted proteins | sample GuaBasSedimGuay9_FD_113734 | JGI IMG/M metagenome (GOLD analysis project Ga0164318, IMG submission 113734) | Subseafloor sediment microbial communities from Guaymas Basin, Gulf of California, Mexico - Guay9, Core 4571-4, 0-3 cm | ecosystem: Environmental > Aquatic > Marine > Hydrothermal vents...
AATATACCATTTATCTCTATTATAAAAGAATCTTCTTTTACAAAGGATAAAAAATCATCTTTTGAGATATTTGAAATAGCATTGCCAAATCTATCTATATGGATAATCTCTCCTAACAATTCAAAATTACTAACTGATGGTGAAGGCAAAGGGGAAATAAATGCCTCATTTATTATAGTACCTATCTTTTTATATGGGATTCCCAAACTCAATTGAGCAGCAACAGGGGCAAATATATCCCTGCCATGAAATGTACTGCTCACTTTAGATAAGAAATATTCTGGCTTATTAAGATGATAGATCTCTTTTTTTTCCTCTTTTAACAAAATAGGAGTTAGAACTCCATTGTCAGGCGCAATAAAAAAATAATCTTTACTTTTTACCATAATCGGCCTTCTGTCAGTCCCAACACCAGGATCTACAACTATCAGATGTATGGTGTTTAAGGGAAAAAATCTATAAGAAGAGTTTAACACCAACTGAGCTGCTGTGATATCAAAAGGGGGAATTTGATGAGTTATATCAACAATGGTTAAGTTTGGGTTAATTGAAAGCATTACCCCTTTCATTATCCCAACATAACCATCTTCTATCCCAAAATCAGTGATAAGGGTAATAATCATAGGATATTCTTAATAGCTTCTAAAAAAGGTGGGGCAAGCACCCCTTTTTCAGTTATTATCCTTGTGATGAGTTGAGAAGGTGTAACATCAAAGGCAGGATTTAGGATTTTTATACCTTCAGGAGCGATTCTATAAAAACCAAAATGTGAAACCTCTGATTCATTCCGATACTCAATAGGTATAAGATCACCTGATGAAATTGAAATGTCTATTGTAGAAGTAGGTGCTGCAATGTAAAAAGGAATTTTATGTCTAAAGGCTAAAACAGAGAGAGTATAGGTTCCTATCTTATTAGCGGTATCACCATTAGCAGCTATTCTATCTGCACCAACAACAACCATATCTATATTCCCTTTTGCCATAAGCCAACCAGCCATATTATCAGTAATCAAAGTTACAGGGATATTATCCTGCATCAACTCCCATGTTGTAAGTCTTGCCCCTTGAAGTAAAGGACGTGTTTCAGTGGCAAAAACTTGAACTTTTTTCCCTTCTGCTACTGCTGCTCTAATAACACCAAGTGCAGTACCAAAATTAGATGTTGCTAAAGAGCCTGCATTACAATGGGTTAAAATATTCGCTTTTTCTGGGACAAGAGTACTTCCATATTCCCCTAATTTCTTATTTATTTGCTCATCTTCCTCTTTTATTGATATTGCCTCTTCTTCAATAATTTTAATGATATCTAATGTAGAACCATTGGAATTTTTTGCCTTGTTTAGCAATCTATCTACTGCCCATTTAAGGTTTACCGCTGTTGGCCTTGTTGATATCATCTTTTTACAAAGATTATCAAGTTCTTCCAAAAACTTTTTTTTCGGCAACTCTGATAATTTGTAACTTCCAAGAACAATACCAAATGCAGCTGCAATACCAATAGCAGGTGCCCCCCTTACTACAAGGTCTTTTATTGATTCCATTACAGATTCTGCATTCTTACATTCTACCAACTCATGTCTTAAAGGGAGTTTTCTCTGATCTAAAAGGATGAGTTTTTTATCTTCCCACTTAAGAGTAAAAAATCCCAAAGCTATTATCCTTTTAATTTCTTCTTAAGTATTTCATTAACAAGTTTAGGATTTGCTCTGTTTTTTGTTCGCTTCATCACCTGGCCTATAAAGAAACCAAAAAGTTTTTCCTTTCCTTTTTTATACTCCTCAACCTCTTTTGGTAAAGAGCTAAGCACCTCATCAATGACATTAGATAGTTCATCTTCATTCGACAGTTGAGCAAGTCCTCTTTCTTCAACAATTTTACGAGCTTCTTTCCCTGTTTCATACATCTGGACAAAAACTTCTTTAGCAATCTTCCCACTTATTGTGCCATCCTTTATCAATTTAAGAAGTGCTGCCAATTTTTCAGGAGTAATAAGGATATCTTCAATATCTTTATCATCCCTTTTTAATTCTCTTAAAAGCTCACTCATTATCCAATTGCTTACTGTTTTTGGTTCATTAAAAATAGCAACAGTTTTTTCATAATAGTTAGCTAATGCCTTGGTAGCTGTCAAAATAGCTGCATCATATTCTGGGATACCATATTGAGAAACAAAACGTTCTCTCTTTTGATCAGGCAATTCAGGCAGGCTTTTTCTTACTTCCTCAATCCATTCTTTATCAATTTTTAAAGGTACAAGATCAGGGTCTGGGAAATATCTATAATCATGTGCTTCTTCTTTACCCCTCATTGAAAGAGTTTTACCGTTATTTGCATCCCAAAGTCTTGTCTCTTGAACCACCTCTTCCCCACTTTCTATTACCTCTATCTGTCTTTTTATCTCATAATCCAGAGCATGCTCCACATTACGAAAAGAATTAAGATTTTTTACCTCTGTCCTCGTGCCAAACTTTTTAGAACCTTTTGGTCTTACTGAAACATTTGCATCACATCTGAGGCTTCCCTCCTCCATATTGCCATCACATATCTCAAGATATTGAAGAAGGGTTCTAAGTTCTTTAAGATATTCAGCAGCCTCTTTAGGAGAGCGTATATCTGGTTCACTAACTATTTCAATTAAAGGAACTGAAGAGCGATTGAAATCAACATAACTTGCCTCTGTAGTCTCTATTGTCCCTTTATGTACAAGTTTTCCTGCATCTTCTTCCATATGAATTCTGGTGATACCAATCCTTTTTTTCTTCCCATTAAGTTGAATCTCAACATATCCATGCTCTGCAATAGGTAGTTCATATTGCGATATCTGATAACCTTTAGGAAGATCAGGATAAAAATAATTTTTCCTTGCAAACACTGAATAAGGAGCAATATTACAATGAGTTGCAAGAGCCATCCTGATTGTAAATTCTACAACTTGTTTGTTTAAAACAGGAAGAGCACCTGGCATGCCTGTGCAAACAGGACATGTATATTTATTTGGTTCAGCACCAAAGGTGGTAGGACACCCACAAAATATCTTTGTCTTTGTTAAAAGTTGTGCATGAACCTCCAACCCTATTACAGGTTCATATTCCATCTTTCATCCCCCATTACCGTCGTTTTTTAAAACCTTTAAAAACCTCTATTCCGGCATAGAGAGCAATCTCATCCAATTCTTCCTCTATCCTAAGCAGTTCATTATATTTTGCAACTCGTTCGGATCTTGAAACAGAACCAGTTTTTATTTGCCCTGCACTTGTACCAACTGCTATCTCTGCTATAGTTGTATCTTCTGTTTCACCAGAGCGATGAGAGATAACAGTACTATAACCAGCCCTTTTTGCCATATCAATAGCCTGCAAAGTTTCGGTTAATGTTCCAATTTGGTTTGGTTTTATCAATATAGAATTTGCTACCATTAACTCTATCCCTTTTGCCAGCCTTTCCATATTTGTAACAAATATATCATCACCAACAAGTTGAACTTTATCCCCAAGCCTTTGAGTTAAAAGTTTCCAACCATCCCAATCATCTTCAGCTAATCCATCCTCAATAGATATAATAGGAAATCTGTTTACAAGTTTTTCATAAAAATCAACCATTTCTTTACTTGTTTTTTCTGGTTTCTCTTCAGCTGCCATAATATATCTACCATCTTTAGGGGAAAAGAATTCGCTTGCAGCAGGATCTAAAGCAATAAATATATCCTCACCTGGTTTGTAATTTGCTTCTTTAATTGCTTCAACTATTACTTCGAGCGCTTCCTCATTATTTGATAAATTAGGAGCAAACCCTCCTTCATCCCCTACAGATGTATTTAATCCTTTTTTCTTCAATACATTCTTTAGGGTATGAAAAATCTCTGAGCCCATGCGTAAGGCTTCCCTAAAATTCTTACCCCCTACAGGAACGATCATGAACTCTTGAATATCTACATTATTATCAGCATGCTTTCCACCATTTAATATATTCATCATAGGAACCGGAAGAACGTTCGTAATCACTCCTCCAATATATCTATAAAAAGGAATACCTAAAAAATCTGAAGCTGCTTTAGCACAAGCTAAAGAAACTCCTAAAATGGCATTTGCTCCAAGATTACTTTTGTTAGTTGTTCCATCCAGTTCAATTAATTTCTTATCTATTGCCATTTGCTCTAATACATCATCTTCCATAATCTCAGGTGCAATACGCTCATTGACATTTTCAACAGCTTTTAATACCCCTTTACCTAAATACCTTGCTGAGTCGTTATCTCTTAATTCTACTGCCTCATGTTCACCAGTTGATGCACCAGAAGGTATAGCTGCTCTTCCCCAAGCTCCACTAATAGTGAAAACCTCAACTTCTAAGGTGGGGTTACCACGAGAATCAAGAATCTCCCTTGCATATACATCGCTTATTAAAGACATAGCGCCTCTCCTTTTTTATAATTTCTGCGAATTATTTAGCAATTTAGTCCCTTTATAGAGATAATGAAAACCAGAAAGAATGGTGAATACTGCTGTGCTTGTATAAAGAGATCTAAGTTTATGTGAACTTTTTCCTGTACTTTCTATAAATAAAACCATGATAATAGTAATAAATTGAAAAGTAGTTGTTAATTTACTGATCCAGGTTGGCTTCATTTCTGGCTTTTTGTTTATAAGAAATAAGACAAGTACTCCTAAGCATATAATAACATCTCTGCTAATAACAATAACTACTAACCATTTAGGAATTTTATGCATAATAGCTAATGTAATAAAACCAGAGGATATAAGTAATTTATCAGCAATTGGATCCAAAAAAGCACCTATCAAGGTTTTTTGCCGTGCTAATCTGGCAATAAGCCCATCTAATGCATCAGTTATTCCAGCAATAATAAATACCCAAAATGCACATAAAAAGTTTTGATAAATCAAGCAATTGATAAATAAGGGAATCAAAAGAATTCTAATAACAGTTAGTGAATTTGGTATATTAAGCATTTTCTAATCCATATATAAAAAGTTGCATAAATCATCTGAATACTAAAATTTATATATTCATATATTCTTCATATTCCTCAACATGATAAGCTAAATTTTCAAATTTTGTATATTTTGCAAGAAAAGTTAAACGTATATTACCTGTTGGACCATTTCTCTGTTTCCCAATAATCACCTCTGCTATCCCACGATTCTCTTCTGTTGGTTGATATACCTCTTCCCGATATATAAATAAAATTAGATCCGCATCCTGTTCAATAGCACCTGACTCTCTTAAATCAGCCATCTGGGGCCTTTGCTTTGGCCTATATTCTGTCCTTCTTGAAAGTTGAGAAATCGCAACAACAGGGATATTTAACTCCTTTGCTAATGCTTTTAAGGATCGAGAAATTTCTGCTATTTCTTGCTCTCTTCTTTCTGCCCCCCCTTGAGTTCTCATCAACTGAAGATAATCAACAATTAATAACCCTATATTATGTTCTGATTTTAGCCTGCGAGCCTTTGCTCTAAGTTCAAGCACAGATAAAGCAGGGGTATCATCGATAAAGATTGGAGCTTGAGCAAGTTTGCCAGCTGTTGAGGTTAAACGTGGCCAATCTTTTTTTGAAAGAAAACCACTTCTGACTTTCTTCATATCAATCTCAGCTTCAGAACAAAGCATCCTTATAGCAAGCTGCTTTCTTGACATCTCTAAGGAAAAAATAGAAGTTGGTATATTCTTTTTAAGTGATGCATGAGCTGCAATATTCAGAGCAAACGCTGTCTTTCCCATAGAGGGACGACCTGCCACAATAATAAGATCTGAAGGCTGAAATCCTGATGTAAGAATATCTAACTCCTTAAAGCCTGTTGAGACCCCAGTAATTAAATCTTTGTTTTTATACAACTCCTCAATGGCTAAAAAGCTATCTTCAATAATATCCTTCATAGAATAAAATGAAGGAGTTATCTTGTTCTCTGCAAGATGAAAAATAGCCTTTTCTGCTTCATCTAAAAAGAGCTCAACATTCTCTGTTTCCTGATAACCTCTCGCAACAATATCAGTAGCAGTTGCTATAAGTTGGCGAAGTATGGCTTTTTCTTTTACAATCTTAGCATAATAATCGATGTTAGCTGCTGTAGGAACAACATCAGCTATTAAAGAAAGATATGCTGCACCACCTACATCATCAAGTAACTTTTTTTGATCTAACTCATTAGATAAGGTTATAAGATCAATTGGCCCGCCACGTTCTGAAATATTTATCATTGCTTGAAATATCTTTTTATGAGCTTCTCTGTAAAAATCTTCTACATTAAGTAGCTCTATAATCCTATTGATCGCTCTGTTATCTAATAATATCCCACCTAACACAGACTGTTCTGCTTCAAGGTTATGGGGGGGGACTCTACCAGATGATTTATTCATAAAAAATCACCTTACTTATTTATTCCTTAACTACCCATAATTTAAGGTTAACCGTAACTTCAGGATGAAGTTTTATAGGAACTTCATATATACCGACCTTTTTTATAGGTTCATCAAGAAGAATCTTTTTTCTATCAACATGAATATCAGCTTTTAAAAGGGATTCTTCAATATCTTTAGCAGTTACTGAACCAAAAAGTTTATCTTCTTCGCCTGCCTTTTTTGCTATAGTACATGAGAATTTTTCAATCTTTGATGCTAATTTTTCTGCTTCGATTTTAGCCTTTTCATGCTTTGCTTTAATCAATCTTTTTTGATGTTCCAATTGTTTAACATTGGACTTACTTGCTGGGATAGCTAATTTTTTAGGAATCAAATAGTTACGAGCATACCCATTCTTCACTGCCACTATTTCGCCAGGATTACCAAGTGAAGGAACTTGTGTAAGCAAAATTACATCCATAAACTCCTCCTTAAAAGTATTCTCCTTAAAATCTTGCCAACTTTTTTATTCTCAGACCAACAAAGCCGGTCTGGAAATAAAAGAAAATTTCCTTTTTAATTTAAGCTGCTATATAATCACAGGCAAGGATGCCTGTGCTACCATTTATGGGGCATATTACTACAATCCTGGTAGAACAGGTATCTTGTCCGTTACATTTTATTTTTAGAGTAACTTCGTCGGTCTCTAAACATAATTAACCCATTTTTCAGGTTAAACTAATTGCTATTATCTTTAGATGAAATTTCTTTTTTTGATATGCCAATCCGCCTAAAATTAAGCCACATATCAAAAAGACCTAATGCAACCGTTCCTATTAAAGCTGCTGGAACAATCAATATTATAGCATATCCAACCATTCTGATAAAAAGGGGTATAGACTTTTTATCAAAATAATAATAAATTATTGCAAAGCCTTGTATAAGGTAAGGGAAAAGGGTGATTATTAGAATATTTAATCCAAGCCTTCCCAGGTTATACTGCTTTAACAATAATAAAAAAGCCCCGCCAATTGGCAACCAGATCAGTGGTTCAGGAAGTTGCCAAAATTTAAAACTCCATTTATCATCAACTATAAAAGGATATCTTTTTTTAAAAAACCAACGACACACAATCAAATTGAGCCAAGCTGTAAATCCTATTCCAATTGCAAAAAGAGCTGGTAATATGTTTATTAAAAAAATGGAAAAATTCTTCAAAGCCGCATTCAATTCTTCTGCTTTATCAGGGGCAAGTCCCATTTTTTTATAAAAGATAAGAGTCTGTTCCATACTCTTTGATAATTCTTTAGAAAAGATATTAAAACCACTGTTTCCTTTTAAAGAGATTATATAAAGGGTAAAAATAAAAGCAGCGACAGAGACTCCAAAGCCTTTTAACCATATCCATTCTACTTTTTCTCCTTTAAACCATGCTCTTCCCATAACCCAAGATAAAAGACCAAACTCTGATAAAAAAAATAGGCTTGAAATGAGGTTTATAAAAAATCCTATAACCAAAGCCGTTAATAAAAGCAATATAATACCAAAGCCTGGCCCTTTAGATCTTGTGAGATATAAAATAGGAAAAGGGGTAAATATAGAAATCCCTTGTCCTAAAATAGGTATAATTTGACCTGACCAAAAAAGGATAAATGTTGAAGCAATTCCCCCAAAAAGAGTTTCTATAGAAAAGGGATACCTCTTAAGCGTCAAGATTTTTACCCCTTATAAAGCTCTTTTTATTTTACAGCTGTTGTATAAGGCAACAAGGCAATAGCTCGAGCCTGTTTAATGGCTTTTGTTAAAATACGTTGATGTCTGGAACAGGTTCCTGATATTCTTCTTGGTATTATCTTTCCTCTTTCTGTAATGAAGTGTCTTAATACCTTAACATTTTTATAATCTATCTCAAGAGTCTTATCAACACAAAAACGGCAAACCTTCTTTCTCTGATAAAATTTTTTCCTTTTAGTAGCTTTGGGAGCCTCTCGCTTCATGATTCAACCTCCTCATCTTTACTTGTGCTAACCTTACCCTCCTCTTCATCATTCTCTCCCATTGCTTTTTCCTCTTCTTCTAAAAAGCTTTCTTCCTCAAAATGTTCATCAGCAGGGGGTATCTTTGCCTTTGGCTTATGATCAATTCTTACTGTAAGATATCTTATCACGTTTTCCATTAGCTTTAAATTTCTTTCAAATTCATTTAATGTTTTGCTATTACCATTATAATGAAGCAAAACATATGTCCCATATTTAAATTTCTTGACCTCATAAGCTAATCTTCTTTTTCCCCAAATATCAAGTCTGTTAACTTTCCCTTCATTCTTTTCTATAACCTCTTTGATATTTAAATTTAAATTCTCCAACTCTTCATCAGAGATCTCTGGATTAACAATATAAAGAGTTTCATACTCTCGCAATTTTTTCTCCTCCTTATGGCCTATATGTCCCCAAAAATCTTATCCTGTTCTTGGAGCAAGGAAATATCTATTGTTTTATAACATCTTCTCTTACTACCCCAGCAATTTGGTTTTTATTCACTTTTACACGTATCTTTTCAGCTATCTCCAACGTAACAACCTGATCCTTTATGCCAGTTATCTTTCCATAAAGCCCACCCGCAGTTAAAACTGTATCTCCTTTTCTGAGATTTTCTATCATTGTTCTATGTTCTTTCTGTCTTTTCTGTTGAGGACGGATCAGAAGAAAGTAGAATATACCAAAAAGGGCAAGTAACAAAACGATACTTCCCATTCCGCCTTGAGCTCCTCCTGATGCTCCTCCTCCCATTGCATAAGCGATTCCTACCAATTTATTCACCTCCTCTCTTAATTAAGAATTTTTTATTATATCAAAATTTATCTTTAAATAAAATAAAATTTTTATAAGAATAATTAATCTAACTATTATATACCAGATAAATTTGCAAAAGTCTCCTTTTGCTTATCAAATTCACTAATTTTTTCTTTATAAAAATCAAAAAAACTACCTTTTTTTATTGATTCTTTTATATCTGAAATCCATTTAAAATAAAAATAGAGATTATGAATAGTGTTGAGCCTTGCTGAAAGTATCTCTTTTGCCATAAAAAGATGTCTTAGATAAGCTCTTGAATAATTCCTGCAAGTGTAACAATCACAATTTTCATCTATAGGTGAAGCATCTTTAGCATAGCAGGCATTCTTTATAATCAATTTTCCAAATGAAGTAAAAAGCATTCCATTTCTACCATTTCTTGTTGGGAGAGCACAGTCAAACATATCTACTCCCATTTTTATTGCTTCAAGAATATCTATTGGGGTACCTACTCCCATAAGGTATCTTGGGTGATCAGATGGTAGTTCACTAACTGTATTATAAATCATCTCATACATCAACGGTTTTGTTTCACCAACACTTAATCCACCAATAGCATACCCATCAAAACCAATTTCTACTAACCTTCTGGCTGACTCTTTTCTTAAGTGAGGATACATCCCTCCTTGAACAATTCCAAAAATCGCTTGATCATCTCTTATCTTCGCATTTTTGCTTAATGCTGCCCATCTTATACTCCTATCAGTAGACTCCTTAACTCTTCTCTCATCACAAGGATAAGGTATACACTCATCTAAAACCATAATTATATCAGCACCTATTGCCTCCTGGATCTTTGTCACATTTTCAGGGGTAAGGAAATGGGTGGAACCATCAAGATGAGACTGAAAACTTACCCCATCTTCTAAAACCTTTCTTAAAGACTCCATGGAAAAGATCTGATATCCGCCACTGTCAGTTAATAAAGGACGATTCCAATGCATAAACTTATGAAGCCCACCTAATTCTTCTATTATCTTTTCTCCTGGTCTGAGATAGAGATGATAGCTATTAGCCAACAATATTTGAGCTCCTAAATCACTTAACTCTTCAGGGGTCATTGCTTTAACAGTGCCTTGGGTCCCTACTGGCATAAAAACAGGGGTCTCTATCTCTCCATGAGGCGTTAAAAGCCTTCCAATGCGAGCTTGTGTTTTGCTATCTTTATGGGTAATGATGAAATCAAAAAAAGGTTTCCTCATTTTATAAACATTGCATCGCCATAACTTAAAAAGCGATATTTTCTTCTAATAGCCTCGTTATATGCTTTAAAAATTAAATCTTTTCCTGCAAAAGCAGAAACTAACATAATCAAAGTTGATTTTGGTAGATGAAAATTTGTTATAAGAGAATCTACTACTTTAAATTTATAGCCAGGATAAATAAAAAGATCTGTAAAGGAACGTTGAGGCTTTATTCTTCCTTTATCATCTGATGCTGACTCAAGACAACGCACAACAGTAGTGCCAACTGCAATAACCCTTTTCCCTAAGGATTTTGTCTCATTAATTTTATCTGCTACCTTTTCGCTAATATAGAAATATTCTGAATGCATAACATGTTCTTCAACATTTTTTCTCCTAACAGGCAAAAAGGTTCCTATACCTACATGAAGGGTAACAAATTCTATTTTCACACCCATATTTTTAATCTTCTCAATTAATTCAACGGTAAAATGAAGCCCTGCTGTTGGGGCTGCAACTGCTCCTTTTTCTTTTGCAAAAACAGTTTGATACCTTTTTTTGTCAATCGCATCAGCTTCTCTATGTATATAAGGTGGAAGAGGTATTTCTCCTACCTTTTCTATCATCTCAAAAAAAGCCCCGTTATTTGGAAATCTTATTATTTTTATTCCATTAGATTTTTCTGCTTCAACCTTAGCAAACAAACCATCTTTGAGTTTAAGTGTCATACCTAATTTAACCTTTTTTGAAGGTTTAACAAGAGATTCCCATAAAAGGAAATTATTTTCATAAACAGGTCTACTTAAAAAGATCTCTACATGTCCTCCTGTTTCACGAACTCCTTTTAACCGCGCTGGTATTACTTTGGTATCATTAAGAATAAGCAAGTCCCCTGGTTTAAAAAAATCTGTAATATTTGAAAAATATGTATGAGACAGTTCTCCTGTCAATCGGTCTACTACCAAAAGGCGAGAACAATCCCTCTTTTCCAAAGGAAACTGTGCGATTAAAGATTTAGGTAAAGGGTAATCAAATTCCTCAACTCTCATGATTAAAGCTCTTTAAAACCATATAAATTCAAATTTGTCAATTGTTTTAAATGAAGTTAGCTTATTTTTTAATTAAAATGTCCTACCTTTTATAGGATAATAAAATAAATTTTATTTTAATGCAATTTATACTATATAAAATTCCTCACCTTCTATAAAAATCAGTTGACATTTTATTTTTAATAGTGTATAAATTTATTCATATATTTAATATTATGAATAATATAATCTATTTATTTTAAAAATGAAAGAGATAACTTACCGTAATATAATGGAAAAAATAAAAGTAAGTTATGGAACATTTCCACCACAACAACAGAAGATCGCAAATTTTATCTTAACCCATTATCCAAAAATAGCATTTCTTACTGCGACTCAATTAGGCGAAGCAGTTGGTGTGAGCCAACCCACTGTTGTTCGTTTCTGTCAGTTTCTTGGTTTTTCAGGTTATTCTGAATTCACCGAGATCTTGCAAAAACGAGTAAGACACGAGCTTACTACAACTGAACGATTCTCTTTAAGTTTATCCGAAACTGAAAAAACTCTTATGTATCCACAAAGAATTCTTTTCCAAGAAATTCGTAAACTTAGGGAGTTAGCGGAAAATTTTCCAGTTAAAATTTTTAATGAAGCTGTATATGAGATTATTAAAAGTGAAAAGATTTTTGTAATAGGTATGCGTGGTTCTGCTTCATTAGCACAATATTTTTCTTATTTCCTTCGCAAGGTAAAAAGGCCTGTATATAACCTTTCCCATGGTGGAACAGTTGAGTATGACATAATAATGGAAATGACCTCTAATGATTTAGCTGTAGTTATAGCTTTTCCAAGATACCCTAGAGAAACAATAGAAATATCTAAATTAATAAAGGATAAAGGTGGTAAAATTTTAGCTATTACTGATAATTCTGAATCTCCTTTATTTCCTCTCGCATCAAAGGTTCTTTTAACTCCCATAAGTTTTACTACTCTTTTTGATTCATATTCAGCGCCATTATGTCTTTTAAATATGCTGGTGACCGAAGTAGGAAGGAAAGATTCAGAAACATCTCAAAAGCTTTTAGAAGATTATGAAGCTATGGCTCAAAAAACCGGGGTTTTTTACAAAGCGCCTGGAGTGAAAAACCATGAGGATATAAAACAGAAAAATGATGAGAAAAAAGGATTTTGAGAGAGTTTTTAGCAAAGAGCGCATCACAAAACTTATTGATGAATTTGGTGCGATCGGAGCGGATCCAAATGGTGGAGTAACACGTTTAGCATTCTCTTCTTATGATATAAAAGCACGTGAAAAGATTATCAGAATCATGGAAAATGAGCTTGGTTTAAAAGTAAGGATCGATCCATGGGGCAATATCATCGGACGCCGTGAAGGAAAATTAAATAATGCAGCTTCTCTTATGACAGGCTCTCATTTAGATTCTGTCAGAAATGGGGGAAAATTCGATGGCCCAGCTGGGGTGTTAGGGGCTGTGGAAGCAATAAGAGCTTTAAACGAACTTAAAATCAAAACTTTTCATCCTTTGGAACTTGTTGTATTCACTGCTGAAGAACCTAATGACTTTGGTATCTCAACTGTCGGAAGCAGAGGGATGGTAGGAAAATTATCAAAAGAAGAGCTTTTAAATATAAAAAATAATGAAGGTTTTTCTATATTAGATGCTATTAAAAAAATCGGAGGAGATCCAGATCGTTTTCATGAAGGGGTTAGAAAGCCTGGAGAAATAAAAGCGTTTATAGAGATTCATATAGAACAAATGCCATATCTTGAGAAGGAAAAAAAGGATATAGGAATAGTTGAAGGTATTACTGGCATTCATCGTGCTAAGGTTATTATCCATGGTGTTGCAAAACATGCAGGAACCACCCCAATGAATGAACGTCAAGATGCTTTAGTTGCAGCAGCACATTTGATTAAAACATTAAATAAGCTCGCATCAACCGAAAAGAATACAGTTGCTACTGTGGGACAAATATCCGTAAAACCAAATTCTATTAATATTATACCAAGTGAAACTTCTTTAGATTTGGAAGTTAGAAGTTATCATAAATCAGCCATAAAAAAAATTTTAGAAGATTTCTATAACGAAATGAGTTTAATAGGGAAAGTATATGGTGTAAAAACATCTATCAAAGATACCTACCATACAGAGCCAACAACATTTTCACCTTATATAAGGGAGAAGATCAAACAAGCATGTGATATTTTAGGTTTTTCTTATCTTAATTTAGTTAGCATGGCTGGTCATGATGCCAATCATATAGCAACTATTGCTGATACTGGCATGATCTTTATCCCAAGTCATAAGGGATTAAGCCATTGTCCTAAAGAATGGACAGATCCTATTTATTTAGTAAAAGGGGCTAAAGTATTAGCACAAAGTTTGCTGATATTGGATCAAGAAAATTAGGAGGTTAAAACATATATGACAAAAGATAACCTTATAAATGTCGTAAAAAAAGAAAAAATATCATTTATCTCACTCCAGTTCATTACAATAGGAGGAGAGATAAAAAATGTAATAACTCCTTCGCGAGATTTAGGTGAGGTTCTTGATAAAGGGTGTAGCTTTGATGGTTCTTCTGCTGGCTTTGTTCCAGTAGATAAAAGTGATTTGATTCTTTTACCAGATCCAAACAGCTTTTGTATTCTTCCATGGGGAGAAGAAGAAAACCGCACAGCACGTCTTATTTGTGATGTTGCAGGAAATGATAACAAAGAACTTGACACCGATCCACGCTTTACTCTCAAAAGGGTTATCAAAGAGATGCAAGATGAATTTGGCCATTCATGGAACTTCTCTCTTGCCCCAGAGTTAGAATTTTATCTTTTAATCAAAAAAGGTGAAAAAGATTATGAACCAAGTGACCAAGCAGGCTATTTTTCTATTCCCCCTAAAGATTTAGGAGATGAATTTAGAAAAAAGTTAAGCCGTATTTTGGATTCTTTAGGGATTATCTCTCAAAAGAATCACCATGAAGTACCAAAAGGGAAACATGAAATCAACTTTCATTATGGAAATGCTTTAGAGGTGGCTGACAATACTATTACTTATAAACAAGTTGTTAAATACTATGCTTCTAAAGAAGGATTAATTGCTACATTCATGCCAAAACCATTTTTTGGAACCTATGGTACAGGAATGCATATACATTTAAATTTAGTAGATAGTTCAAAAGGAGAAAATCTCTTTTATAGCAAAGAAGAAAAATACAATCTCTCAGAGATTGGTAGACATTTTTTAGCAGGGCTTTTACATCATGCTAAAGCTCTTGCTGGTATAACAAATCCCTCTGTAAATTCATACAAACGATTGGTTCCAGGATGGGAAGCACCTGTCTATATATCATGGGGATTATTCAACCGTTCTGCACTGCTTCGTATACCTGCTACCTCCCCTGAAAATAGACGTGTAGAGATCCGATCCCCAGATGCCTCTTCTAATCCTTATTTAGCTTTTGCAGCAATATTAGTTGCTGGATTAGACGGCATCAGACAAAAATTAGAACTTCCTCCCCCAATTAATGAAAATATCTATGCTATGAGCCCAGAAAAAAAAGCTAAAAAAGGGATCAAATCATTACCAGGAAACCTTAAAGAGGCATTAGAATCTCTTGAAAAAGATGATGTTATTATTAAATCACTTGGAGAAGAATTGATCAATAAATTTCTTTCTCTTAAATGGAAAGAATGGGAAGAGTTCAGTGTAAGGGTTCATCCATGGGAATTGGAAAAATATCTTGACGTATGAGGAAAACAAAAATGTATGCCAAAGATAAGATAAAGAATATAAAAACAGATGTTATAAAAGTCCCTTTAAAAAAAACCTGGAAAATATCTCTTTATTCTGCTGGAGTTCGCTACCACATTGTTGTTCAAATAGAAACAGAAAATGGGATAAAAGGATATGGCGAGGTCTCCCCTTCTCCTGCCTTTATGGGCGAAGAAGCTCGGATTATCAAAAACGTTATCGATCAATTTTTAACACCACAACTCATTGGCTCAGATCCTTTTGACATGGAGCTAATTCATTCACAAATGGATAAAGCTATCCAAGGAAATGGTGCTGCTAAAGCTGCTATAGATATTGCTCTATATGATCTTCAGGGAAAGATATTGGATATCCCGGTATATATGCTTCTTGGAGGAAAATATCGATCTGAGATACCTTTAACATGGGTAGTTTCCATCCAGGATATTAATTCTGCTTTAGAAGAAGCAGAACGTTTTATAAAAATAGGAATAAAGACAATAAAAATCAAAATTGGCACTGATCCAAAAAGAGATATAGCTCTTATTGAAGAATTAAGGAATAGATATGGCAATACCATAAATATAAGGGTGGATGCTAACCAAGGATATCGAGTTGATGAGGCAGTAAGAGTTTTAGATAAAATGGAATCCTTTGATTTAGATGCAATTGAACAGCCAGTAGCAGCATGGGATTTGGAAGGAATGCAATATTTAGCAAATTCCTTAAAGACTCCAATTATGGCAGATGAATCGGTTTTCTCTCTTGAGGATGCATATAAGGTAATTAAAATGCGAGCTGCTGATATTATTAATATAAAGATCGGGAAAGTCGGTGGTATTTATCCTGCAAAAAAGATTGCAGCCATTGCTCAAGCAGCTAACATCCCAATAACCATTGGAAGCAATTTGGAATTAGGTATAGGTTCTGCAGCAAGTATTCATTTTGGCATTTCAACTAAAAATGTTTTATATCCTTGTGACTTAATGATAGGACCTGATTTGCATGAATTTGACTTCATTGATCCTTCTTTTTCAATGGAAGGTGGGATTGTGCAACCTTTTGATGCTCCAGGTTTAGGGGTTAAAGTTAACATAAAATAAGAGTTGTTGATATGTTAAGGAATAAAAATTTTAATAATAACACCTTATTTCTCCCTACTTTAGCAATTTTGGGGTTAATATTTCTTGGGGTTATTCCATTTGTTATAACACCACGACTCTCTTATGCTTTTTACCTTATGTTTTGGATGGTCATGGCGAGTTCATTCAACATTATTTATGGATTCACTGGCTATCTACCTTTTGGCTATGTCGCATTTTATGGGGTGGGTGCCTATACTACCGCAATTTTATGGAGCAGGTTAGGTGTTCCTATTCCTATTGCTGTTCTTGGTGGAGGATTTATAGGGGTACTACTTTCTCTTATCTTTGCTCCTACTTTAAGACTTCAAGGGGTATACTTTGCAATTGTTAACCTATCTTGTGCAATGGCTCTTAGGATTGTTGTATCAAATCTCCCAGAAGAATGGACAGGAGGAAGTTTGGGTGTCTCGCTTTCATCTGTTTATAAACCTCTTTATAGTTATTATCTAATGCTTTCACTTCTTGTGATTACTGTTTATGTTTCATATTATGTTTCTAAATCAAGATTTGGAATTGCTTTACGTTGCATAAGGGAGGACCCAGATGCTGCTGAAGTGCTTGGGGTGAATGTTGTTAGAAATCGTTTAAAAGCTTGGATATTAGCCGCCCTATTTTCATCATTTGCCGGTGGTATCGAAGCTTGGCATACAGCAATTATTGATCCTGATTCGTCTTTCAACCTTCTTATAACAACAAAAACCATTATCTATGCCATGTTTGGAGGTTTAGGAACGATTATAGGACCTATTGTTGGATCTATATCGCTATATGTTTTAGATGATTTAATCTGGGGGAAATTCCCTTTACTTAATATGCTCATCCTTGGCGCAATGGTAGTTATTCTGGTCATCTTTTTTCCAAGAGGAATAATAGGTTCTTTAACAAGAAAGTATCCTTCATCAAGACGGTATGTAAGATAAGGAGAAACTTAATGGAAAGCATTTTAATCCAAGCGATTGTTTCTGGAATTCTGTTAGGTTTAATTTACGGTTTGATTGGAATG
>Ga0164318_10002420_pt1 | contig 17347 bp, 16 predicted proteins | sample GuaBasSedimGuay9_FD_113734 | JGI IMG/M metagenome (GOLD analysis project Ga0164318, IMG submission 113734) | Subseafloor sediment microbial communities from Guaymas Basin, Gulf of California, Mexico - Guay9, Core 4571-4, 0-3 cm | ecosystem: Environmental > Aquatic > Marine > Hydrothermal vents...
GACAATAGACAGGATAAGAAATATTCTTTTGAATCGTCACATCGAGTGGCTGTTTTGAAGCGTTCTGTACAGGGCATAGGCTGCTCGAGCGGGCATGGTTCCCGAAGGCCAAAGGCCTGAGGGGGAGCGAGGGCAGGCTTTGAGCTCGATTTCCTCGCTGGGGAAATCGAGCGGCCCTGGTAAGAACGCTTCAAAACAGCCACTCGCCGGTTGAAGCATATTTTTTTGGCTAAACGCTTACGTTTCATACCCGCCCGTGGGGCGCTTTATATTTTTCATTTGTGTTTCCTATAGTATTTCTATATAATTTACTACTGCCGCTATCATTTAGCATTCATATCTTTTTAATTTTGATAAAACGCGGAAGGGGGCGGAATGGATAGAGGACGTGTGATATTGACACGTGAGGGACGCGAGAAACTATGCAGGGAACTGGAGTTCCTTAAAGGGGAAAAGCGGCGGGCGATAGCAAAAGACCTTGCCAGGGCGAGAGCTCACGGCGATCTAAGCGAAAACGCCGAATATGATGCCGCGAAAGAAGCCCAGGCCATGAATGAAAAAAGGATCGCTGGACTGGAAGACACGCTGACCCGGGCGCGGCTGCTTGATGACAATGCCATGCCCAGCGATGAAGCCCTGCTGGGGGCGACCGTAAAAGTAAAGGATCAGAATACCGGCGGGGAATTTGATTACATGCTTGTTGCTGAAGAAGAGTCTGATTTTGGGCTGAATAAGATATCTGTTTCCTCTCCGGTGGGAAAAGCGCTTCTTGGGCATAAGGCGGGCGATATCGTTGAGATCCGGGTTCCGGCCGGCGAACTTAGATATAAGATCATCGGAATAAGCCGGTAGGGCCGGATGGGTTGTGATTAACGTTAAAGGAGGAACCAAAGATGGGGTTTACTGATATCAGCAGATGGAAAAGGATAATCGTAATTTTGTTTATCGCCGCGACAGTTTATTCTTTTCTTCCGCTTATCCCGTTTTGGTTCATGGAAGGCGCGGGACCGGATGACAATAATCAGGCTAACGTAGAGAAACTCCGGGACAACAGGGGGGCGTATTTTTCGTTCATTGTTTTCGGCGATAACCACGCCGGACTTATCTTCAACGACGCGTCCACCATTAAGGAAATATGGCACATGAACCGGGAAGACAGGTTCTGGAAAGTCCCCATAGATTTCGTCCTGAGCGCAGGGGATATAACCCTTGACGGCAAACGCCCGCATTTCCTGGCTTATAAAAAATTGCAAAAACTTATAAAATTCCCCGTGATCGCAGCCATAGGCAACCATGATGACCGGCAGCTTTTTGAGGAGTTCTGCGGTGACAAGGAATTTAGTTTTTCAAATCGGAATTCGTACTTTATCGTGCTGGATAATGAGGGGGGACAACTCGGAGAGTCGCAGTTCCGCTGGCTGGAGGAGCAGTTGAGAAAAGGACAGGAATATGACCACATCTTTATCGCTATGCATAAGCCGCCCTTTGATCCCTGTCAACAGGAGTGGTATAACATGGATAACCAGCCATGGGCCTACAGGTTCCGCAAACTTTGCGGCCGGTACAATGTGGATATGGTCTTCACCGGGCACAAGCACATGTTCAAACACGAACGATTTGACGGTGTGGATAATATCGTGACCGGCGGCGGCGGCATGCTTATAGAGATACCGGAGGCTGATGGCGGGTATCTCCATTATGTCAGAGTGATGGTCAACCATGATTACGTGACGTACGAGGTAAGGAAGATATCGCCGCCTCTCTGGGAATACCTGACGTATTATTTAGGGAAAGAGGCGATGTACTGGTTCCGGAATCTATACGGTTCCGGATATATATTCGGAAGGAACACAAGGATAGAGCGGCAGCGCGTAGCCGGTCTTAATGACTGCGAATACTGGCTGTGGAAGTAGAAAAGGAGAATTCCATGAAGAAACAAAAATGGAGCCCCGGGACGCTCGGCGTTCATGCGGGCTACACGCCCGAGCCGACAACAGGGGCGAGGGCAGTACCCATATATCAGACCACGTCCTATGTGTTCAAAGATACGCAGGACGCGGCGGACCTCTTTGCGCTCAGGAAGTTCGGCAATATCTACACGCGCCTGATGAATCCGACCGTGGATGTCCTGGAAAAAAGAGTAGCATCGCTTGAAGGCGGCGCGGCCGCTGTGGCTGCGTCTTCCGGACAGGCGGCTGTTACCCTCACGATCCTTAACCTGGCCTCTTCCGGTGACGAGATAGTGGCGTCGGGCAGCCTGTACGGCGGGACATATACCCTGTTTCATTACACGCTGCGCAAACTGGGGATCAACACTGTTTTCGTGGATTCTACCGATCCGGAGAATTTCCGGAAGGCGATCACAAAAAAGACCACGGCGCTGTATGCCGAAACCCTGGGAAACCCGAAGCTGGACGCTCTTGATCTTGAAAAGGTCTCCGGGATAGCGCATGAGAACGGGATACCTCTGGTCATCGACAATACCGTAGGGACGCCCTGTCTTGTGAACCCCATTCGTTTCGGCGCGGATATAGTGGTGCACTCGACCACCAAGTACATAGGGGGTTACGGCACATCTATCGGCGGGGTTATCGTGGATTCCGGGAACTTTGACTGGGCAAACGGCAGGTTCCCTCAGCTGACAGAACCTGATCCCAGCTACCACGGCATAAAATTTACCGAGAGTTTTGGAAATGTTCCGGGTCTTGGTAATATAGCCTTTGCGGTCAAGGCGCGCGTCAGCCTTCTCAGGGACATAGGGTCGTGCATGAGCCCTTTTAACGCGTTTCTCTTCCTGATAGGGCTGGAAACGCTTCATCTCAGGATGCCCCGCCACAGTGAAAACGCCATGGAGATCGCGCGGTTCCTGAAGGGGCATAAAAAGGTGTCGTGGGTGAATTATCCGGGCCTTGTCGAGCATCCGCAGCATGAAACAGCCCGTAAGTACTTTAAGAACGGATGGTATTCCGGGCTCCTGGGTTTTGGTATAAAGGGCGGACTGGAGGCTGGAAAGAGGTTTATCGATTCGCTTGAACTCTTCAGCCATCTCGCCAATATAGGTGACGCCAGAAGCCTGGCGATTCATCCCGCTTCCACCACGCATCAGCAGCTCACGCGTGAAGAACAGGAAGCGGCAGGCGTTACGGAAGACTTTATCCGTTTGTCGATCGGCATCGAGGATGTCGAGGATCTCATTGCGGATCTTGAGCATGCGCTTGCGGGCACATAATGACCGAATGACCGATGCGGGATCGGAACCGGTTCCGATCCCGCATCGGAAATCCGGGGAAGGGCGTTTTGAAGATATACGATGATATCACGCAGACGATCGGCAATACCCCTCTTGTGCGGCTCCGAAAGATCGGGAAGGGGCTGCCGGGCAACATAATAGCGAAGGCGGAATTTTTTAATCCGCTTTCGAGTATTAAAGACCGTATAGCGGCGGCAATGATCGAAACCGCCGAAACGGAGGGTAAGCTGAGAAAGGGGTCGGTGATCGTCGAACCGACAAGCGGCAATACGGGGATCGGACTGGCTTTTGTCAGTGCTGTCAGAGGCTATAGACTTATCCTTACGATGCCCGATACAATGAGCGCTGAACGGCGCGCGCTTCTGAAAATATTTGGTGCGGAGCTTGTTCTTACGCCCGGGGAAAAGGGGATGAAGGGGGCCATTGAGAAGGCAGAGGAGCTGATCAAGAATATCCCGGACTCTTTTATGCCGCAGCAGTTTAAAAACAGAGCCAACCCTGAAATACACAGGAAAACCACCGCACGGGAGATATGGGAGGATACTGGCGGGGAAGTGGATATATTCATAGCCGGGATCGGGACAGGCGGGACTATAACCGGCGTGGGAGATGCGCTTAAAAAGAAAAAAGCCGAAGTGAAGATCATAGGCGTAGAACCCGAAGCTTCAGCGGTCATTTCCGGGGGAAAGGCCGGGTCCCACAAGATACAGGGTATAGGCGCGGGGTTTGTCCCGGAGGTCTTGAAAAAAGAGTTAATAGATGAGATAATAACCGTTTCCGATAATGAAGCGGGAGAGTATGCCCGTGCCCTGGCCAGAGAGGAAGGATTGCTGACCGGGATATCCGCGGGGGCGAATGTCGCAGCCGGCGTCCGGATCGCTTCCAGGGAAGACAGCAGAGGAAAAAATATCGTCGTGGTCCTGCCGGATACAGGCGAAAGGTATTTGAGCACCTGGCTGTTCAGGGATTTTCTGGAGTAAAATAAGTTCGCACGAGCCGCAAAAGGGGATAAGACTAAGAGCATGACCGATAAAAATAGGGAAAAGAAATTAGAATTCGTTGAGACAAAATATTACAGCGCGCCCGGGGGCAGGGATTTTATCCTTGAAAACGGAGCCGTCCTTCCCGAGTTCAGGATCGCCTATGAGACATACGGCAGGTTGAACAGCCGGAAGACAAACGCGGTCCTTATATGCCATGCGCTTTCCGGTGACGCGCATGCCGCGGGTTTTCACCAGGGCGATAAAAAACCAGGCTGGTGGGACGAGATGATCGGTCCCGGCAAGGCCTTTGACACAAAGAAATATTTTGTCATCTGTTCTAATGTGATCGGAGGCTGCAAAGGTTCAAGCGGTCCCAATTCCGTCAACCCTTCTACGAAAAGGCCTTACGGTCTCAGTTTTCCGATCATCTCCATGAAGGACATGGTGAACGCCCAGAAGGAATTGGTCGATTTTCTGGGGGTCAAAAAGTTACTTTCAGTATGCGGGGGGTCAATGGGCGGCATGCAGGCCCTGCAATGGGCCGTGTCTTATCCGGAGATGGTTGTTTCTTGCATTCCCATAGCCACGGCGTATAAACATTCCGCGCAGCAGATCGCTTTTGATGAGGTCGGCCGGCAGGCGATAATGGCGGACCCGGCCTGGAACGGCGGCGATTATTACGGAAAAGAGCATCCTTCAGCCGGGCTGGCGGTCGCGCGTATGATAGGGCATATTACCTATATGAGCAATAAGTCCATGGAACAAAAATTCGGCAGGATGTTAAAAAAAAAGGAACTCGGGTACGAATTTTCCACGGAGTTCGAAGTCGAAGGTTACCTGCGCTACAGGGGAGACAGTTTTGTCAAACGGTTCGATGCCAACTCTTACCTGTACATCACCAAGTCCATGGATTACTTTGACATACAGGAAGGCAAGAAACTGTATCATGCGTTTAAAGACGTAAAGGCAAAATTCCTAGTCATAGCGTTCAGTTCGGACTGGCTTTATCCGCCGTCTCAGTCAAAAGAGATAGTCAAGGCCCTCAAAATGAACGGCATAGACGTGACGTATTGCGGGATAAGTTCGGATTACGGGCATGACTCTTTTTTGCTCGAATTCGGCGAAGAGACAAAGCTGATAAGACATTTTCTGGAAAATGTGCACAGGAAGCTGGAGAAATAACCATGACAAGCAAGAGGAAAGAAGAGTTGAGGCTTGACCACACGGTTATCGGGGAGATGATCGAGCCGGGATCCATGGTGCTTGATATGGGGTGCGGTAATGGTGACCTTCTGGAATATCTTGTATTGAACCAGAATGTCAGGGGCAGCGGTGTCGAGATAAGCGAAGAAGCTATCTACAAATGCGTTGAAAAGGGCCTTAGTGTGTCCCACGGCGATATCGATTCAGGGCTGAAGGAGTACCCTGACGCGTTCTTTGATTATGTCATTTTTAACCAGACCATGCAGCAGGTCCACAGGCCCATGGAGGCCATGATGGAAGCTTTGAGGATCGGGAAAAAAGTCATAATAGGTTTTCCGAATTTTTGCCATATAAAAGCCAGGATGCAGATATTCTTCGGCGGCCGTGTGCCAGTAACCCCGTCTCTGCCGTATTCCTGGTATGACACGCCAAACCTTCATTTTTTGAGCATCAAGAATTTTACGGACTTCTGCGCTGAACAGGGGATAATCATCGAGAAAAAGGTTTTTCTGTCCCAGAAAAGGATAATAAAGATTTTCTCCAATATTTTCGCCCTGAACGCGGTATTCCAGGTTTCCAGGAGGTAGTTTCAGTCCTTATGCCCTGACCTGGAACCGGCCGAGGAAAAACCGTCATGTCCAAAGATAAAATCGCTGATTCATTTCAGAAATATTACAAGAAATTGAATGACGAGCAGAAAAAGGCCGTTGACACGATCGAAGGGGCTCTGCTGGTGCTGGCCGGCCCCGGGACGGGGAAAACGCAGCTTCTTTCAGTGCGTGCCGCGAACATCCTTCTGAAGGGAGGGGTCTCTCCGGAAAACATCCTTATATTGACTTTCACAAACGCCGGGGCAAGGGCCATGAGGGACAGGCTCGCACAGATCGTGGGGGATAAAGGCTATGATGTCGAGGTCGAGACTTTCCATAGTTTTGCCAACTCTATCGTGCTTGGATCGGAAGGCGCGATCAAATATGTCAAGGATAAGATAGAGATCAGCGAGGTCGAAAAGGTAACGGCCATAGAATATATCCTTGATAACGTGAAAGGGGTCGAGTCTCTAAGGCCGTTTGGTTCGCCTTATATCCACCGCAGGGAGATAGAGAAAAGGATAAGCGAGCTTAAGAACGAAGGCATCTCCCCCCGCGAGTTCAAAAACAGCTTGAAGGATATCCAGCCTGACGGTATTAACCTCGAAGAAAAACATATCTCGCGCCTGAACGCGCTCGCGCTTATATACGAAAGCTATGAAAGGCTTAAAGACGAGGACTGTACCGTGCTTTTCGATGAAAGGGGCCGCAAGGATTATGATGACATGATACTCATAGCCCTGCACGCGCTGAAAAACGACAGGGAGCTGCGGGATATCTTCAGGGAACAATACAGATACATCATGGTGGACGAATATCAGGATACCAACGGCGCCCAGCTGGAACTGCTGTTCGCCATTCTCGATCCTGACTCTCCCGATCTCTGCTGTGTGGGCGATGATGACCAGTCTATTTACAGATTTCAGGGGGCCACTCTGTCGAATTTTCGCGTATTGAAGGAAAGGGTGCCTTCATTGAGGACGGTTGCGCTCAGGAACAACTACCGTTCGACCGGCGAGATAATAGACCTTTCGGAAAAGATCATCGCGCGGCTTCCTGAAAAGGAGCGTATAGCCGCGAAAGAACTCAGGGCGTGCCGGGATTATGACAATCGGGCTATCCGGTTCCTGGAATTTTTGACTGAAGAGGAAGAACTCGCCTTTATCGTAGAAGAGATAGAACGGCAGGTCGATCTTATTAAAGAGGATAAGTCCCTTACGGATGAAGAAAAAGCCAAACCCTTCAATAACATTGCGGTGCTCGTGCGTAAACGCAAGCAGATATTGAAAGTAATAGATGTTTTTCTTAAAGCGGGGATCCCTTACGCCACGGACGGAGAAGAGGATATCCGCCGGGAAAAACGTGTACGCCAGATGCTTGATGTGCTGGAACTTGCTGGTATGGACACCAGAAGTGCTGAAGCAAAGTCGCGCTCTCTATACAAAGTGCTTACCTCCGATTATATAGGCGCTTCCCATTCGGACATACTGAAACTCATCGGCTTTGTCAACGAAGGTAAGCGTCTGGCGAAGGAGAAGGATATCGGGAGATACCGCGGTCTGAACCTTTTTCAGCAGTTCCAGGAGCATTTTATGCGTTTTGCCGGGAAGGACGGGGACGGGAGGTTTCTGGCTCCATCCCGGGAGGAATCCGCCAGGCTGCGAATTGCGCGCGAACTCGGGTTTGAGGATCCTCACGCTCTGCATAAGGCCGCGTGGGCGATAAACAGGCTCTTGACGGACGCGGGTAGCCGTCCCGTTCATGATATGCTTATGCGGTATATTGAGGATACCCGGCTGTACAGGTTCATCCTGAAAAGATACGAACATGATAAGGTCCTTCGGATAAGGGATCTCAGGTCACTGGTTTCCTTCATCAATATGGTGAAAAGATCCGATCTTGCCAATCCGGCTCTGGGGCTTGACGATTTCATCAGGGAAATGGGCCTGAGGGAAATGCACGGGATGCCCATACAGGGCAGGCTGGCCACGCTAAGCCAGGATGGAGTGCGTATTCATACGGCCCATAAGGCAAAGGGGCTGGAATTTTACGCCGTATTCATCCCCTTCAGCCTCCAGCAAAAAAGCTGGCCGCTGCGGAGGAAGCCTGATGTGGTTCCGCTGCCCCCGGATATATACAGGAGCAAGGAGCGTGTGGAGGAGAAAGGCAAGATAAAGCTTTTGGACCTTTACGATGAACTCCGCCTGTTTTATGTGGCTTCCACGCGGGCAAAGTCTCATCTTACATATACCGCCACCCCCGCGGAAAAGGTCATTGTAAGCCCGTTTTTGAGTCATCTGGGCATTAAACCTGAAACGGGCTCACCTGTGGATGAGGAAAGTTTTCTCGGCAGGTTCCTTGAGTCAAGCCCGGAGGATGACTCTTTCAGCGGCACTTCGGAGATATTGAAAGATGTTATTTCCGGGCTTATCCTGACGCCGACAAGCTTGAACAATTATATAAACTGCAGGCGAAGATTTCTGTACGACAATGTCCTGATGCTCCCGGGGATAAAAACCCAGCAGCTGACTTTCGGGAATTGCGCCCATCAGGCGCTTGAAGATGTGTATACGGTTTTTATGGACACCGGGAGAATGCCTGGGTTCGCGGTTTTCAAAAAAGCGTTCAAACGGGAGCTGGAATACCAGGGTGTTAATGACGCCATAAGGAACGGGTGCCTGAGCAAACTGGATGGATTAAAGAACTGGTACGATAAGGAAGCCGCGTCTCCCGTTATGCCGCTGGGGCTGGAGAACAAACTGGAGATAGCCCTTTCCGGGGGAGTGGCGTTCCGGGGCACATTCGACAAGATAGAGAAGGAGGGTGAGGGCGCGCTAAAAGTTGTCGATTACAAGACGGGTAAACCCGACAAACATATTAAAGCCATAGCGAATTGCCGGGAGCTTTCTGAATATAAATGTGACGGTTATCTGCGCCAGCTTGTAGCGTACAAGCTGCTGTACGAAAAGAGCAGGAAAAGGGCGGGCGAAAGCTATACCGTCGTAAAGGGTGTTCTTCAATTCCTGGAACCGGCTTCCCAAACAGTCGCTAAATACGACCTGATAAAAGGTGAGTATCGTGACGAGACTGTGGAGTTGACGGATGATATGGTCGCGGAGCTGGAAAAAGTGATACTGGGATGCTGGCGGGATATCCAGGCACTGAAGTTCGATAAGCTGCCGGAACGCGACCACAGAGAAAGATGCGTCCGGTGCCCGTATGACTCCATCTGCTGGGGCTCGTAACAGTTCAGCAAAAAAAAATGTACCTCAACCGGCGAGTGGCTGTTTTGAAGCATTCTTGCCAGGGCCGCTCGATTTCCCCAGCAAGGAAATCGAGCTCAAAGGCTACCCTCGCTCTCCCTCAGGCCTTTGGCCTTCGCAGAACCTGAGCCCGCTCAGGCAGCCTATGCCCTGTACAGAATGCTTCAAAACAGCCACTCGATACGACTATTGAAATGAATATTTCTTATTTCCCGCTGGAGGAAAAGCGTCTTCTGTCAGTTACAGTGAAGGAGAAAAGGTTATGGACAAGAGATTTATTTCAGGGTTCCAGGTCAACGAACAGGTTGATTCGTTTTTCATGCTCAGAAAGAAGAACCTGCGACTGACAAAGTACGACAAGCCGTATCTTGAGATGACCTTTGCGGATAAAACAGGAAGAATAGAAGGGCGCCTGTGGGATAACGCGGAGAAGTTTAACGAATCCGCAAGTACGGGTGACGTCGTCCGGGTCAGGGGCACAGTGGATAAGTACCGGAATGAAAAACAGCTTAAGGTGGATTTTATCGCCAAGGCGGATGAGAGGGCTTTTCAGTATGAGGATATGGTCCGTGTCGCGGAGAACAGGGGACAGATATATGAGAACATCCTGTCCTATCTGGGAAGCATCAAGAATCCATGGATACATTCCCTGGCAGAGCGGTTTACCGCGGATAATAAGCTGATGTCCATGTTCAAGGACGGAGTGGGAGGAAAAAGCTGGCATAATGCTTATATCGGAGGGCTTATCGAACATACTTACGAGGTCATGTACATAGTTGACCAGATGTGCCGGCTGTATCCGGAGGCTGACCGGGATGTCGCTCTTTTCGGTTCGTTCATACATGACATAGGCAAGGTGCTCGAACTGGACGCGAAGGAACTGGAATATACCACAGAAGGCGGGCTTCTGGGGCACATTGTCATCGGCTACGGGATCCTCAGCGAAAAGATACGACAGGTGCCGGATTTTCCGAAAGAACTGCGTCTGCGCCTGGAACACATTATCGTGAGCCATCACGGTGAATACGAGCAGCAGTCACCGGTACTGCCGAAGACCCTTGAGGCGACTATTGTGTACCAGACGGATGAACTGGTCTCCCAGGCAAATGCCATCAAAGAAATTCAGCTGTCCCAGGCAGAAGAGGGAAGGCTATGGAGCAACTATGTTTCGATAAAGAGCAGAAAATATTACATCAGGAGCGCGCGCGAAGAGGGCTGGGACCACCCCGGCTTCGAAAAAGATGAGAAAAATGGGGTCAACGCTTAACAATTAACTTTTTTTGAAGAAAAAATCATATAAGCATAACAGGAATCAAAATGTTAATTGTTAAGCGTTGACCCCACTCTGATATTGTCGATGTAGACGGGGCCGGAATAGGGGATCGCGTTCGATTCTATCCTTACGGCGATCTTGCGGATGTCTGTTTTGAAGTTTTTGTCCATCTTGATTCTTTTCCAGTCAGTGCTGCTGTCGGAGATATCAGCCCTGACGGTGGTCCATTCTCCGGGCTTGAGACGGACGCCGCGGGTCATTTCAATGAATTGCCAGTCCTCACCGGCCGTGAATATGAGTTTTCCCCTTAGTCTCTCCGGCGCCTCGGGCGGCAGATAGATATCCGCCTGCAGCGTGTCATAATCTTTTAGATCAATGTACTGCTGTATCTCCACAAGTGCCGCTGTCCATTTTTCTCCCGGGAATTCGGTATAAAGCTTGATACTCCCGGTGCCTTTGCTTGCGAAGTCCTCGGTTTGCTTCAGTGACCTGGCTACGTGGTCTGCCTTGTCAAACGCCCATCCGGGGATTCCCCAGCCTTCACTATTTTCCTCGAAATCGTAAAGGGTTCCCAGGCCTTTAGAAACCTGTTTTGCCAGAAGCGCATCAGGGATGTGTTTCACCAGTGCTATGGTGGGTATGACTATCTCTAGTGTTTTTCCAGCGATGGTTTCTTTGACCCCGGCACCCGGCACGGGCCGTATACTGGTGCCAGCGTTGACAGGTACGTGTTTATACTGCAGGAAATAAGCCGCGAAAATAATAAGGCCGCCGGCGAGAACAAGAATTATGGCAAAAAAATTCACCTGTTTCAGGCGGACGAATCGCTTTCCCACTTTTTTGAGGTTTATACTGTCCTTGCCTCTTGCCGCATCCTTGAAATACGTCCTGGACAGTTCGAAGTCTATTTTATTCTGAATTTTGTTCATATCCATGGTTTCGCGCGTCTTTCTGCCGCCTGCCGCAGCGGCATGATACTTGTTCTATACTACTATTTTAACACATTTATAGCTATTTGAAAACCTAATCCGGCAGGCGTTCCGTGTTTCTGCCTCCCCGGGGCCTGTGACCGGTCGTGAAAATGCCGTTACCTTTTCTGCCGCCCGGTATTTGCATTATAAAGATGATATGCTATACTTTAGACAAATAACGCAAGATATACGTATTTTCAGTTCCAGAACCACAAAATATGCCCGGGGAAGGTATATGCATATCATAGCGGTCGCGAACCAAAAAGGGGGCTGCGGCAAGACAACAGTTGCCGTAAATGTAGCGGCGGCGCTTTCAAAACTGGGGAACGAGACGCTTCTTATAGACCTGGACCCTCAGGCACACGCTACTTTTGCGCTGGGTTACAGCGAGGGGCCGTCGGAAAGGAAGACCGCGTATGATATCTTTCGGGCGTATTTTGATAGTACCGATGTGCCGTTTGAAGAGATAGTCATAACCGGCAGGGAAAGGTTTTCCTTCATCCCGGCGAACATGATGCTCAGCGCGGCAGAGATCAACCTCGGAGAGATGAACGGCGCGGCAGCGATATTATCCCGCACGTTATCCGGTTCTTTTTTTGAGAAATACGAATATGTGATAATCGATTCCCCGCCCAGTTTCGGGTTCCTGACGCTTAATTCCATGTATGTCGCGGACAGGATCCTCATCCCCCTGGATTTAAGCTATTTTTCGCTTAACGGGATAAACGGTGTTTACCGGGTGAAGGGCCTGCTGAAAAGGGAGACAGGGAGGGACCCGTCGGTTTTTTTCGTCATGAACTTATATGAGCGGCGTTCGAACTTCGCGAAACAACTGGAGAGAGACGCAAAGCGCATGCTCGGGCCGTATCTTTTTTCCACAAGGATACGCTCAAGCGTGCGTTTGAGAGAAGCTGCCAGGCTGGGAAAGACGATATTCGAGCATGACCCCGGATGTTCCGCAGCTGTTGATTTCCGTAATCTTACCAACGAGGTTCTTGCTCCCGGCATGGAGAACATGGACGTGGTCATAAGGGAATTCCTTTTTCACGCCCCGGAAGCGGGGTCCGTGTACGTGCTGGGAGATTTCAACGGCTGGAAGAAATCGGAAGCGAACCGTCTCTCCAAACTTGAGAGCGGCTACTGGTCGGGTCATTTCACCCTCAGCAGAGGCCGGTATCGCTACAAGTTCCTCGTGGATAACGAATGGATCCGGGATCCGGAAAATACTGCTGCCGAGACCAACGTCTTCGGTACGGTCGATTCCATCCTGACCGTATAGCCACATTTGCGGCGATCCGCAAAAAAACCTTGAACTAAATACTGGAATATTGTTAAATAACCACAGGGGTCAGGTCTGACCCCTGTGAAGAGGAGAATAAGTTATGTCACAGCCTGTTGTTTATCCGAAAGATAAAGAGAGCATTATAACCCGCTATCCCGGTAATCCTATCGTTACGAAAGACGACGTTCCGGCCGCGGCAAAAGGGGTGTACAACTCCGGGTGCATAAAGACCGCTGGAGGTAAATACGTTATGCTTTGCCGGGTCGAGACGCCTTCCATGAAACAGCTTATCTGGCCTGCCGATTCGGAGAACGGTATGGATTTCAGGTTTCGGCCGGAGCCTGTCAGGATGCCGGACGATGCTGAGTTCAGGGAATACACCTCCGGGATGTATTATGACCCGCGTGTGACGAAGATAGATGGGAAATATTACGTGGTTTTTGCGTGCCACAGCGGTCATTCCTGCCGTCTCGGACTCCTGGAGTCTCCGGACATGAAGGAGTTCAAGTGGCGGGGCTTTATCTCCGAAACGGATAACCGTAACGGCGTGCTTTTCCCGGAGAAGATAAACGGTCTCTACTGCCGTCTGGACAGGCCGAATACCGGTGACGGGAAAGGTTACATGTGGATATCCTATTCACCGGACCTTGTCCACTGGGGAAGGTCAAAAGCCGTGGCCCCTGCCCAGGACGAGTGGGGGTGGAAAAAGAACGGCCCCGGAGCCGTTCCGATAAAGACGGATAAAGGATGGCTGGTGATTTACCATGCCGTTAATGTCCAGTGCGCCGCCCAGTATGTTTACCACCTGGGGGTCATGCTCCTGGACATGGAAGACCCTTCGAGGATCGTCGCGAGGGCCAGGACGCCCATACTTTCACCGTCCGCGAATTATGAGCTTAACGGCCTTACATATGCCGTGGTTTTCACCTGCGGCGCGGTTCTCGAGGATGACGGCGAGGTAAAGATATATTACGGCGCGGCTGATACCGTCCAGTGCCTGGCGACGGCGGGGCTTGACGACCTGGTCGATGCCTGTTTCAGCAGATAGGATATGAAGGGATGACTGGGTTTAACGTCTCTGTTGAAAAAGAAAAGCAACTTAAGACCAGGATGCGCCGTTTCGGAGTAAAGGAAACCGACCTGACGGAGCGTTTCATAAGGTCAAGCGGCCGCGGGGGGCAGAACGTCAACAAGGTGTCCACGTGCGTATACCTGAAACACAATCCTACAGGGGTAGAGGTCAAGTGCGGAAGAGAACGTTCTCAGGCTCTTAATCGTTTTCTGGCCCGGAGGACACTGGTCGGGAAGATCGAGAAAATGGTACTCGGCAGGGCTTCGGAAGAGAGACAACGGGCAGAGAAGATCCGCCGGCAGAAACGCAGAAGGTCCAGAAGGGCCAGGGAAAAAATGCTGGCCGGGAAAAGGAAGGTATCCGAGAAAAAAGTTCTGAGAAGGACCGTAAAACCTGAAGATAACGGAGAATAAGGGGCTGGCAATGGGCAACAGAACAAGGGACTCCTGGGGTTCCCGTCTCGGGATCATCATGGCGGTGGCAGGTTCGGCTGTAGGGCTGGGTAACTTTCTGCGGTTTCCCGTGCAGGCTGCGAAAAACGGCGGCGGCGCGTTCATGATCCCGTATTTTATCGCGCTTTTGCTTGTCGGTATCCCGCTGATGTGGATCGAATGGTCCATCGGACGTTACGGCGGCGGATTCGAGCATTCAACGGCACCGGGTGTTTTTCACAGCCTGTGGAAGAAGAACCGTTTTATTAAATATTTCGGTGTCATAGGCATATTCGGGCCGCTTGTGATCATGATCTACTATACCTATGTGGAGTCATGGACGCTGGCTTACAGTTTTTTTTCTCTTGCGCAGAAATATTCAGGCATCCTTGATCAATCGTCAATGCAGGCATTTTTAAGGGGGTTCCAGGGGCTGGAAAAAAACCAGTATTTTTCCAGCATAGCGCCGGCGTACGTATTCTTTCTGATAACGTTCGTTGTTAATATAACGGTCCTGAACTACGGGATCCGTGTCGGCATAGAACGTTTCTGTAAATTCGCCATGCCGACATTGTTCATTTTCGGTGTTATCCTGGCTGTCAGGGTGTTGACCCTTGGCGCTCCGGATCCGGCAAGGCCGGACTGGAATGTCGCGAACGGGCTCGGGTATCTCTGGAATCCGGATTTTTCCCAGCTTAGAAGCGCGAAGGTCTGGCTGGCCGCTACAGGGCAGATATTCTTTACCCTGAGCGTCGGAATAGGCGTTATCCTGACGTATGCCAGTTATCTCAAGAAAGGCGATGATGTCGCGTTGTCCGGGCTGACCGCGGTAAGCATGAATGAGATGACGGAGGTCATTCTCGGCGCCAGCATAGTAATACCGGCGGCATTTGTCTTCTTCGGTCCCATGGCGATAGGCAATGTCGCAAATTCAGGGGCGTTCAATCTGGGATTTGTCACAATGCCGCTTATCTTCGGAAAGATGCCGTTTTCGGAGGTTTTTGGTTTTTTGTGGTTCGGGTTACTGTTCCTGGCGGGTGTGACATCGTCCGTTTCCCTGGCGCAGCCGGCGGTCGCGTTCCTGGAAGATGAATTCGGCATATCCCGGAGACGGTCGGTGATGATATTCGGGGCAGTGACATTTGTTTTATGCAACGCGGCAGTATTCTTTCTCGGCAAAGGCGTTGTCGATGAGTTGGATTTCTGGGGAGGGACATTCTGCCTGGTGCTTTTCGCCACGGTTGAGGTCATACTGTTCGGATGGGTGTTCGGCATTAACAGAGCCTGGGAGGAAGTGCATCACGGCGCTGATATGAGAATACCGGGCATATATAAATATATAATAAAGTACGTTACCCCGGCGTTCCTTCTGGTAGTGCTCGGGACATGGTTTTTCCAGGAATGGCTGCCGATCATACGAATGGATAACGTTTCGCCGGAAAATAAACCTTATATACTCGCTACGCGGGTGATGCTCTGGCTGCTTTTCCTGACCCTGGCGGTCATGGTCAAGATCGCCTGGCGCCGTCGTGCGGGCTCAAGGGACAAGCTGAAGCAGAAGCCCTGACCCAAAGTTATGACGGAACGGTCAGGGCAGGAGAACATGGAAGAGGAGCGAGCGTGACAATACTCGGGTGGATATTTATTTCCGTTTCCTGGCTCCTGATATCAGGGCTGGTCGTATTCTGTTTCATGAAGATATTCAAAAAGAAGAAGGTTGATTAACGCACCTGCACCTGACAGCGTGCGACCCCAGTTTTTCAGGATAAAAAATCGCATATTTTTTTGCATTTTGTAAAAACATGGTATATGATAATAGATGTTTATTTTTAATATCATTGTTATATAAGAGGGAATATCATCCGCATATGACATAACCGGATATCAACGGACATTCGCCCAAAAAAGGAGGCGCAGATGGAAAAGGATGTGGCAGTGTTTCAGAAAAACAAATATCAGGATGTAAAAGTCCGTATATCGGAATACCAGGGAAACGACGTAATCGATATAAGGATATGGACCCAGCCTCCTCAGGGTGACGAGAAAGTTCCTACGGGAAAAGGGATAAACATAAACGTCAAACTTTTTCCAAAGCTCAAAGAAGCGATCGAAAAGCTGGAAAAAGAAGTAATAGAAGGTAATTTGCTCTAACTGTATTCCGCTTGTTTTTATGCGGCAAAGAACAACCTGTGTTTTCATGAAAGATCCGGGGGAAGCATGGTACATCAGGAACGAAGACGTTTTATAAGACATTGTCTCGTCAATCCGCTTGAGTTTCAAGTCGAAGGGGAAGAACAGTCAGAAAAGACCAGAACGCTTGATGTAAGTGAAGGCGGGCTCATGTTCATGTCGAAAGACGACGTGGCTCCAGGAACGATCGTGCAACTGCAGATGCCGTTGTATGATAAGGTGTTCAAGATAAAAGCCAAGGTCATACATACCGCAAAGGACGAATCAACAAGATTGTTCAGGATCGGTATCGCGTTTGTCAGTTATTCCGACGCGTTCAAGGTCAAACTGATAGAGCAGATATATCTGATAGAGGAATACCGCGTGTTACGTTCCCTGCAGACGGGTAAAGATATCACAGTTCAGGAAGCCTCCCGTGAGTGGATAAAAAGATATTCCGAAAGATTCGAAAAACTTTACTGGTAAATATCAGTTTCACCGGCCTTCACAATTATGTTTCACCCCGTTAGTGTCAAGAATAGATTTCAGATTTCAAGCGATTACACAAAGACTGATCGTAAGTCAGGTGAAACCGGCAATACCGCCTCTCTCAGCGGCAATGCGAAAATAGACGATAAGCCCGATGTGCACACGACTTTTGCGGTTACCAATGCATCCAAAGACGGCAAGACCCGATCGATCGTCTTTGGCTCAAAAAGAAAGCTCAACGACGAAGTAGATACCCCCGCGCAAGCGCGGGGCACTTAAAATAATTCAAGCTGCGCTTGACCTGAATCCTGGCTTTGCTGCCACTTCACGTACTTTATTATTTTCGTCTCATCTACTCCCACTGTCGAAAC
>Ga0164318_10002421_pt1 | contig 17345 bp, 14 predicted proteins | sample GuaBasSedimGuay9_FD_113734 | JGI IMG/M metagenome (GOLD analysis project Ga0164318, IMG submission 113734) | Subseafloor sediment microbial communities from Guaymas Basin, Gulf of California, Mexico - Guay9, Core 4571-4, 0-3 cm | ecosystem: Environmental > Aquatic > Marine > Hydrothermal vents...
AATTAAAAAATCTAAATCCAACTCTAAATGCATACATTGTCAGAACTTGAGTTGCATTTCCGGGACCTCCTCCAGTCATTGTATATGGAATATCAAATACCTTAAATGCCTCTGTAACTCTTAATAATAAAACAAGTATAATTGTGGGCTGAATAACAGGGAAAGTAATGTGCCAGAATACCTGCCATTTGCTTTTTGTTTCTAACATTGCTGCTTCGTAGTAATCATCCGGGACACCCTGCAAAGCAGCTAAAAATATAAGAAAGCAGAAAGGAGTCCATTGCCAGATATCAACAATAATAACTGAAATAAGCGCCCAGAAATAAGTAGAAAGCCATGGTATCTTCACATGCAATATTCCATTTATCAAACCGCCTTCTTCATAAAAAATTGTTATAAAAAGGAAACCAACAGCTATCGGAGTTGCAAATAGAGGCATGGTCATTATAGTTCTTAAAAAACCTCTACCAGGCATAGGACGATTAAATAAGAGAGCAAACAACATACCTAATATTATTTCAACTGTTACACCTGCACCAACAAAAATCAGTGTAACCATAAATGCATGAAGAGCATTGGCATCTTTCACGATATGAATGTAGTTTCTGAAGCCGACAAATTCATCGGGAAATCCTATTTTTACATTAAACAATGAAAGTCTTAGTCCGTAAAGCAAGGGAAATATTGTAAAAGCCAAAACCCATATAGCAGCAGGTAGTAGAAACATGAATTTTATTTTAGTATCTCGGTACATGTACTTACCTCAATAAATTAAGTTGACCCTCTATAGCTTTTCCTGATGTATCCACATTACATTTTCATGTGGAAAAAATCAATATAAAAATTTAAAAACGGCAGAGCTTTTAAAAGCCCTGCCGTAAAAATATCTTTATTTCTTGTATCCAATTGCTTCTTGATACTGCTTAAGCTGATCCTCTCTTCCTCTTCTATCTGTAATTTCATCCCATTCTCTGGCTGTTCTATCAAGAGCTTCCTGCGGAGTTATCTTGCCTATCATACAGGCATTCAAGTTTTGATCAAGGGTTCTCCAGTACTCGTCCGTTCCGTTGATCCTAAGGTAGGAAAGCATATGTTTAGCAAAGAAATTATCATGGTATGCTTTGAGGAAGAATTTAAGATCACTCTCATTCCACCCCGCATCAAGGTAGCCTTTAAGATCAGCTGTGCCATCAGGAGGTAAAAAGTCGGTTATCCATCCAGGATCAACTCCAGTCCATCCCCTATTAACATTCCAAATATGGAAGGGCTTTGTTGCCATTAAAGCAAACAGACTATACACAACATCAGGATTCTTGGATTTTACAGAAACAACACCCTGCCAGGAACCACCTGTAGTATTACCAACAACATTGGGTTTATCTAAGTGAACCCAACTGTTTGTATCAAGATCATATACATCATAAGTACCGGGCAATATAGATGCACCTAACTTACCCTTAATTTTTGATCTTTTTGTATCCTGTACCAATTCACCAACATCACCCCAGGAGAATACAAATATGGCTTTTCCTCTTAAGAACCAATCCCATGCAGTTCCTAAATCCCATGAAGCCTGAGCAGGAGGTCCATACTTCTGAAGTCTGTACAGAACATCCAAAGCTTTTACATGGCCCGGACTGTTTATTAAAGGTTTCATTGTATCAGGATCGAACCAATATACTGTACTCTTGTCTACCTTATCCCTTGGCATTACAACATAAGGGGCAGAAAGTGACATGTAGTGGAACATACCCTGAGCATTCACTTTGAAGTGCATAACAATACCATTGTCAGGATCTGGATCATTGTTGTCCCAGTTCTTTCCATTAAAGAACTTTGCAATTGCTATTACATCATCCCATGTTTTAATCGGGAATGGCATATCTTTCCCAGTTTCTTTTTTATACTTCTTCTGCCATTCTGGATCACTCAGAATGTCGTTTCTCCAGTACAACACCTGACCATCACTATCATTTGGCACAGCATACCATTTACCACCCCAAGTATAGATATTTTTAAGCGATTTCGGTAACCAATCGGGGTTCCAATAAGGATAATCCGGATTCTCAACGTATTTATCCAGGGGAATTATAAAACCAGGAGTCACATATTCTCCCATATACCATGCACCTTCAACAAAACCATCGTATTGGCCACCACCCAATCTCAAATCGTTGATAGTTTTCTGTAGCTGTTCGGCAAGTGGCATTTCAACAATATCAAGCTTTGCACCGGTTAATTCTTCCCAGGCTGGTCTTATTCTGTAGAGAGGACCTGAAATTCCACCTTTAGGACCGCCGTTATTAACTGTTACAGCAATTCTCTTTCCCTTAAATGGTTGCTTTCCTTTACCAAAAAGATTACCCAGATCTTTTTTGGTTAGGTGAATGACTTCGTTGTCCTCAAATGTAATTAAGTCAACGCTCCCATCATCGTACCATTTTAGGTACTTATACTGAATTGGACCTGCAGCTTTCTCTGCACTGCCACCACCACCCTTCTCGCCACCGCTTGCGTATACCATAGCAACAGCAAAAATAAAGGCTAACATAAAAATTAATGTTACCTTAAAAGCTTTACTCATAATAAACCTCCTTCATATAAATTTTCTAATTAAAACAAATTTTAACATAGTTAAACGTTTGCGTAAATGTTCGCTTTATTATATCAACCGCAAAAAATAATGTCAATAAAAAAACTAAATATTTTTTAGAATTTTTAACCCTAATAGCAAAACTTCTCATCTCGAAAAAACATTAAACCAAATAGATTAAGGTTTTAAACAGGTTGATGATTGAATTAAAATTTAATAAGAGTTTCTTAACCATTTTTATTCAAATATCCATTTAAATATATCAGGGTCTATCTTACTATATGCTTACACCACCCTCTTAATCTGGTTTTCAGTATCTACAGTTATTATTAAATTACAACATTCATCTATGGATACCTTTAGAACCAATCATAATTTAAAATATAAAATTAATGGATTGGTTCACATCTATATTATATAAATTGGTACTATCAAGGTATGTAGAAAGTAATATATTTTAGGAGATTTAGTATGATAATAAAAATCGATAAAAACAGGCCTTTACCAATGTATATTCAAATTAGAGACGAGATAAAAAGGCTAATAAAAGAAGGAAAGTTTAATCCCCATGAAAAATTACCACCATCAAGAGATTTAGCTAAATCCCTAAATATTAGCAGGAATACGGTTATACAATCCTACACACTTCTTGAAGCTGAAGGCTTTGTGTACTCTGTAACCGGAAAGGGAACTTTTGTTAATCCAAGATCTATAAAAAAAGTCTGTAAAAACCCTGATAATTATGATGTAAAAAGATTTAACTTCGAGAGCCTATTTTCGATAGCCTGGAGAAGATTCGAAGCATCTGTAATGTCAGGACTGGATAAACTTACAAGCTATGACAATTTCAAAGATTATATAACCTTTGATTCACCAAATCCTGATATTGAAAATTTACCGATAGAAAACTTCAGAAACTCATTAATCAACTCCATAAAAAAATACGAAGCACAATTATTTTCGTCTGAAAAAACGGAAGGTTTTTATCAATTTAGAGAGTATCTCTCTAAGTACATGCTGAAAAGGGGGATATATTCAGATCCAGATAATATTCTTATTACTTCTGGTATTCAACAGGGGCTTAGTATCATAGGCAGATTATTAATCGATCCTGGTGATACTGTAGTACTTGAAAACCTATCCTACCCTGGGGCACTGTCAGTTTTCAGATCAATTCAAGCTCATTATATAGGTGTCCCTGGTGATAAAGAAGGGATGGATATAAATATCCTTGAAAAGATACTAAAACGCAAAAAAGTAAAGTTACTATATACAATACCTACTTATCAAAATCCAAGAGGCTCTGTTTTATCATTTGATAGAAGAAAAGCTCTTGTGGAACTATCAGAAAAATATGGATTTGCCATAATTGAGGATGATTATGCCTATGAACTTAGCTTTAAAGGGATAGAGGAAATACCGATAAAAGCCTTTGATGTTTCAGGAAATATCTTTTATATGGGTAGTTTTTCAGAAAGCCTTTTTCCAGGAATTAGATTAAGCTGGATAATAGCCCCAAAACATATTATAAAAAAACTCTCATCTCTAAAAAAATCGGAGGATATTTACACTAATTTAATCCTGCAGGCTGCTGTGTTGGATTTTATGGAAAAGGGTTACTTCAATAAACATCTGAAACAATTTAAAAAGATACTGGCTAAGAGGTATGAGGTCATTAATTATGCTTTAACAAGATACTTTCCAACAGAAGCGAAATGGAATAGTATCAAAGGTGGACCTTATATGTGGATTGACCTTCCTTCAGATATTGATTCTTTAGATCTGCTATTAAAAACTAGAGAAAAAGGAGTGCTATTTGCCCCGGATAGAATATTTGCAGTGGAGGATTTGGGGCACAGCGGTTTCAGGTTGAAATTCAGCAATGTCAATGAAGATAAAATATGGAGAGGGATCGAGATTATAGGCAATATTTTAAAATCAATGCTTTCAGGAGGTTAACATGGAAAAATCAACAGAAAAAACAAAAAGAGGCCTTGCTCAAATGCTTAAGGGAGGCGTAATCATGGACGTTGTAACACCAGAGCATGCCAAAATTGCTGAGGATGCCGGTGCAGTTGCCGTAATGGCCTTAGAAAGGGTTCCTGCAGACATACGTGCAAACGGTGGGGTGGCCCGCATGTCCGATCCAGAATTAATAGAAAAGATTATGAAAGCAGTTTCTATCCCTGTAATGGCTAAAGTCAGAATAGGACATTTTGTAGAAGCTCAAATATTGGAGGCCATTGGAGTTGATTACATCGATGAAAGTGAGGTATTAACACCAGCTGATAATAACAACCATATTAATAAACATAAGTTTAATGTCCCATTTGTTTGCGGTGCAAGAGACCTTGGTGAGGCTTTGAGAAGAATTGCAGAAGGATCTTCAATGATAAGAACAAAGGGAGAAGCAGGTACAGGTAACATAGTGGAAGCAGTAACCCATATGCGATTGATGATGTCAGAAATCAGAAAAATTCACAGCATGGCAGAGGAGGAGCTTTTAGCGGAGGCTAAAAAGATTGGGGCCCCATTTGAATTAGTTCGTGAGGTTTCTATAAGTGGAAAATTGCCAGTGGTCAATTTTGCAGCCGGCGGAATAGCAACTCCTGCAGATGCCGCATTAATGATGCAGCTTGGAGCGGAGGGAATATTTGTAGGCTCGGGTATATTCAAATCTGACAATCCTGCCAAACGTGCAAAAGCTATAGTGGAAGCAACCACTCATTATAATGATCCAGATATTCTAGTGAAAGTTTCTAAGAATCTCGGAAAAGCAATGTATGGTATAGAGATTTCTAAACTTGAAGAAAATGAAAGACTTGCAGTGAGGGGATTGTAGATGAGCTCAAAAATTGGTGTGTTAGCATTACAGGGTTCTTTTTTAGAACATATTACAGCAATAAAAAAACTGGGGGCTCAACCTATTCCTATAAAATTACCCGGACAGCTAAATGGTATTTCAGGTTTAATTATTCCCGGTGGTGAAAGTACAACCATTGGTAAATTAATAAAGGATTATGGATTTATTACTCCATTGAAAAATAAAATTAAAATGGGACTACCGGTTTATGGAACATGCGCCGGTTTAATAGTGCTTGCAAAAAACATCGACAATCATATCCTGCCCACCCTTGGTGTTATGGGCATATCCGTCAGGAGAAACGCCTTTGGCAGGCAGTTGGACAGCTTCGAGGAGGATATCTACATTGAAAAATTTGGAGATGCTCCCTTCCGGGCGATTTTTATAAGGGCTCCCATTATCCAATCTGTGGAACCAAATGTAGAAGTATTAGCAAGGCTTAAAGATGGAAGAATTGTTGCCGCCGAAGAGAAAAATATACTCGTAACTGCCTTTCACCCCGAACTAACAGATGATCTTAGAGTGCACAGGTATTTTCTTGATAAAGTTAAAATTTGGGTTCAGATACAGAAAATTAACGTTAGTTGTATATTGTAAAACTCAAAAGGTTAGAAATGCAAGTTAAAAAAATACAAACTTTTTGGGTTAGAGACCGTGAATTAAAACTTTTAATTCAAAAGCAATGCTATTCGTTATAAAATACCTTAAGGGTATTTTTATACATTAATCCTTCCGCAATATATTTGGCATCTCCAAAATTAATATATCCAGTATTAATTTTTTTAGCTAACACCATGGAAACCACATACCGAAACGCAAGAAGAGCTTCCAGTGCTTCTTCAGATGTCCAGCTATAGCTTCCCTATATAATTTTATAAATTGATGGAACAGTCTCTAATACTATATTCATCAAACTTAAGTGGATTTAAATAGAGTCCCTTTAAAAGCCGCTTTGATTGTTTTTATCAGAGTTATGCCCCAAAGGAAAAAAAGCAGCCAGTAGAGGATAAAACCTATATAATCGATAATTGACATCTTAAATACAGAAGAAAGTGCGTGATTACCCGATACAAAGGCACCAAGTGGAAATGTAAAAGCCCACCAGGACATTGCATAGGGCAATTTGAGATTTTTAATATAGTGCAATGTTAAGAAAATGGCCATTATTACCCACCAGATACCAAATCCCCAGAATATTAATCCAAAAGCATAAAAGACATCTTTCGAAGCTATGAAATCGCTAACCTTCACGAGGTTTATTAAAGCTACAGTTCCAGCACCGATTGGTCCAAGATTTATCCAAACAGTTGGTGCTAATACGTTGGGTAAAGGATGGTGTAAAGTAAACCTATAAAATGTTATTGCAAGCAATGCAATATATAAAAAAAACCCCGCACCCCACCCAAAATAGTTTATTAAAAGCATTATTTCTCTGCCAGTTCCAGTAAAATGGTTCACTAACATGCTTCCAGGAATAGGTATTACAATTAATCCTACAGGAGGAATAAACCATGCTGGATTAATATGATCTATCTTCACATGGCTACCTGCAAAAACAATAAAAGGAACCAAAACAGCAAAGAAAATTGTTAAAGCAGTACCACTGTACCAGAATATCTGTCCCCATAGGAGATTTTTACCAATAACTATAAAATCAGCGGATAAAACAAGCATACCAACAGCTATTGTAGGATAAAAATTGGCGAGCACAGGATTTATGAGATCATCCTTTGCATTTTTAGGAAATAAAATCCATCGTAATAACCATGGTATAAGAAGAATACAAAACAGAAATATATTAAAGTAAAATAATATTTTTGACACAACTGTGAAAACTGGTATAAACTCAGCGTAAAAAAAGGTTGTTAGGGCAAGAATTCCTGTACCCATTACTGAGGCGAACCATGATGGCATAAAATTTTTAATAATTTCACATTTGCAGTTCAATTCTTCAAACATTTTATACTCCTCTTAACTTTAATTAATTGGCTATATTGGAAAATAGTCATATAGCTAAGAATATCAACCCTCTTCCTATGTTTTATTTTTATTTAATTACCTCTTTTAATTACCTCTTTAGATATTTAAGATTTGTTTCAGCAACCTGTTTTACTGTTCTATTTACACACGAAAGCATATCAATTACGCAAGGGGTTCTCAATTTGTAGAATACCTTCAATCCTCTCTTTTCATCAGATATTAACCCTGCATTTTTTAAAACTGACAGATGTTTCGATACTGTTGAAGCATTGTACCCAATCATTTCAGTTAGGGAATTAACACAGTATTCATCATCTTTTAGTTTCTCAAGAATAAACAGCCTTATAGGATGGGCAATAGCCTTTACTATTTTTGCCTGCGTCTTATAATACCCGATATTATTCTTATACATTTTCTTATCAATAGATTATTTTCCTATATGGTAATATAGTAAAATAAAAAAGCAAACAACATTATTTAAATTACCATCACAGTTTTCTAATTTTTAGTATCACTTACCCTGTTTTAGCTGTACCTCTTATAAGAAATCTACTTTTGATAATTCAGGATAATTATGGTAAGTGTTCTCCTATTACAGTTATTTATTCAACCTATCAAGAATATTTACAATGTTACTAAAAACCACTTCTCTCTGTTCATCACCCCTTATCTCATATAAAACACCCTTTTGCTTGTAAAAATCTATCAATGGACCAAAGGTATCATAAAAAACCTTCAATCTCTCTTTTATTGTCTCTTCATTATCATCGTCCCTTTGATAAACTTCAACTCCCTCAGGTGGAGGATCAAAATATATATTATAAATCCTGCCATCTTTTGTCATTCGTCTACCACTTAGCCGTTTAATTAAAATATCATCATCACACTTAAGGTATATTGCGGCTTCTATGTTGGATATCTCATCAAGCATTTTAGCCTGATTTATTGTTCGTGGAAACCCATCGAATATATATCCCCTTTTACAATCAGGCTCTTCCAGCCTCTTCTGTATTATCTTGATTATTACATCGTCCGGAAGAAGCTTTCCTGCATCCATATAGGATTTTGCAAGCTTCCCAAGTTCTGTACCCTTCTTAACTTCTTCCCTTAGAATGTCACCAGTTGATATATGGGGTATACCATACTTCTTCGATAAATCAGCAGCATGTGTACCTTTACCTGCTCCCGGAGCTCCCATCAAAATTACGTTCACAGTTATCTCCTTTGATTTTATGGTTTTATAAATATATAATCATATAGTTAAAAAAGGGCAAATTAAAAAATTTCTTGTCGAAAAGGTTCCTAACTATTAAGATACTGCTATGAGCGGTTTAGTATGGGTTGAATTAGATAAAACAGCGCCTGATCATAATCTTCAAGAAATAAAAAAATTATCCAAAAAAGGCACACTTTTTTGTGCAGTAGTTAAATCGAACGCTTATGGCCATGGTGCAAAAGAAATTACAAGTCTCCTGCCATCGGCAGATTGGTTTGCCGTAAACTCGCTGGAGGAAGGTATTGAGCTAAGGGATTTTGGAATAAAAAAACCGATTCTCCTGCTTGGATATGTCTCGATCTCTCAATTAAAAGAAGCTTTGGATGCTGACCTACGTCTAACAGTGTACAATCATGAAACTCTGGACAGGATCGCTGAACTAATTAGAAATACCAAGATAAAAAATCCCCCAAAAATCCATCTTAAAATAGAAACAGGAACAGGAAGACAGGGCATACTCCCTGAAGAGATACCCGATTTTATCAATCATATTAACAGAATTAAAGGATTACTCTTTGAGGGAGTATCAACTCACTACGCCAATATCGAGGATACAATAAACTCTGAATATGCTAAGATGCAGCTCAAGGTCTTTAAAAATTCACTTGAAAAAATAATGAAATCAGGGGCTAAACCTAAATTAGTTCATACCGCGTGTACCGCAGCATCGATTCTTTTTCCGGAAACTCATTTTTCAATGCTTCGTGCTGGAATTGGAGTGTACGGATTATGGCCTTCAAGAGAAACATACCTATCAGCATTGCTAAGCGGTCGTTACCTTCCGGATTTGAGGCCTGTTCTATCCTGGAAGACAAAAATAGTTCAAATAAAAACCATACCTGAGGGTCATTATATAGGATACGGCTGTACTTACAGAACCACTCGAAAAACACGACTTGCCGTACTTCCCGTTGGTTATGCTGATGGCTATGATAGAGCGCTCGGAAATACCGCCCATGTTCTTGTGAAGGGTAAAAGAGCTCCAGTTATCGGTAGAGTATGTATGAATCTCACAATGATAGATGTTACTGACATTCCAAATGCAAAACTAGAAGATGAGGTAGTTTTACTGGGCAAAGATGGGGAGGAGGTTATCTCAGCAGAGCAGATGGCAAACTGGGCTGGTACAATCAACTATGAAATTGTAACAAGAATAAGCCCGTTTTTAAGCAGAAAGATCGTGTAGAATTTATACCAGATAGTTTACTTTTCCATTTTTAATTCTATACATTGCAATTATTACCTATTTTTCAGGAGAATCAAATATAATTGTCGCTCCTTCTACATTGATAATATCTCCAGGTTTGAGTTTACGCTTTTTTGTAGGTCTATTGTTAACCATTATCTCCTCATCCGATACAATTGTAAAGGAGCCTGTTTTTTCATCTTTAATAATTTCTGCATGAGATTCTTTCATCTTCGGTACCCCAGCTACTGTAAAATCAGCTTCAGGAGAATTACCTATCACAGTTTTCTTCGAGCTAAGAGCAATCGTCCTCTGAAGAGGCTTTCCCACACCGTACTTAAGCATGGTAATCTCAGGATATTTAACAGGATGCTCAAAGTGAATAACAACAAGGATTACCCATACAATAATTGCCAGAATAAAAGCTAAAATAGCAAACAGCATAGGATTTTTGCCAGGGATACCCATAATAAGGGGAGCATAATAACTCTTTGCATCACTGCTGTCACCATATTTTACCCTAACCATCGGAGTCTCAATAAAAACAACAGGCACCCTTACTGTGATTCTAATCTCCTCCGCTATTCTATCCTTAATCCGCTTATAGATATTCAAAAGCTGCGCATCGTTTGTTGCATCATATACTGTCCCACCAGATTTTATAACGATAGATGAAAGAGCAGGATCTTTTTGGCTGGAAAAGTTAATTCCATAAAGGGTTACTCCTTCTTTTTGCATGGATATTAATGCATCCTTCGGGATATATATTCTTGTGCCTATTTCAGGATTTGGTTTACCAGACTTTTCATAATAGGGATAGTTTTGTCCGTCGGACAAAAGAATAACTGCCTTTCTACCCATATATTTTGACATATCAAAAGCACTTCTATCTATTGCATAGTAAAGCTCCGTAAATGCATTTTCCCTGTCCGGCCTCTTAATCTTTCCGAGAGCATCTATAACAGGATCGATATCGCTAACCGGTTCTATAAGCATGGAGTATCGTGTATTAAAAACCGCAAGACCCACCCTTGTGCCAGTGTTTCTAATCTCATGCAGAAAATCTTTTACAGCCTTTTTTGCATGGTCCATTCTTGTTCCTGCTTCTCCATTACCAAGCTTCTTATACATACTTCCGGAATTATCTAAAACAAGCAAAAAGGTTATCTTAGTATTTGATAATCCATTTTTCTCAATACTAAGTATCCTGGCGGATTGATAACCTACAGACTTTTCATGATCTACCCTAAAAAGTGAATAATCAGGATTACCCACGGGGTTTCCAACAGCATTCGTTAGACTTATATAAGTATCTATCCTTGAGAAAGGCAAAAGCGTTGATGAATCAATTTGGGTTATGGTAACATTCTCTGCAAGGATAAATCTTGAGGAAGCCCCAAGAACTATGCATATTACAATTAAAAAGATCAATAATTTATTCTTCATTTGCTGTCTCCTTAATTTTTATCTTAATGCTATTTGGGTAGATAAAGAATCTTGGCACTACCTATCTGAATAACATCTTCATATTTTAACTCCCGCTCTGTTATAGGTTTATCATTTACCATAACAGGGCCTTCCTCTTTTTTAATTATTACACCATTCTTCCCAGCTACAAAAAGTGCATGATTTCTGCTAACTCCTGAATAACCTACAATTGGAAGATGGGCTGTTCGAGAAGAACCAATACGAGTGTTTTTCATTATAAGAACATAATCCTTCCCTTTATATGGACCTGTAAGAATCTTTAATATGCCAAACGAACGGGAATATTCAAAAATCGCAAGAAATAAACCAATTCCAATCCCCATCATGATAATTCCTGTACCTCTAGCCAGAAGGCCATTTGACCATCGTCTTGTTAAAAACTCAAGCAATAATCCTCCAATAAACCCACCAACTAACCCTCCTGTAATACCCACAAATGTGCGCCTTGCTGAGCCGCCCCTGAGACCGTCCAATGAACCTACAACAACTCCCAGTATTCCCCACCCGACTGCCCTGGATAAAGGTAGCATAAAGTTATTGGTTACATCTTTCGTAAACATCTCGGTATTCACTAAAGCATAAAGCAGCCACTGTGAAAGAATCATCGCAGCAGCTCCACCTAAAAATCCTAATATTGAACCAATTATTCCTCCTTGTATCGCACGTGAACTATTTGAAAACATAACTCCTTCGGCACTGGAAAAGAAAAATCCAAATATAAGGCCTATAAATGCTCCTGTAAGTCCATTCCATACAATATGGCGACCTGTTAATTCTCCATAATAAAGGCAAATTTCAATAATAGCCCATGATGCTATACCAGCTAATATTCCTATAAGAACCATAAATATCTTCTTAAATAATGCAGACATATCATCTCCTTTAACTGTTTTGTTTGATTAGGAATTTTATCTCTCCAGTTTTTTGATCAACTGATGCAACTATATATATTTCTTTTTTTGACTCTATTTTAACATGAATTGATTTCCTCTTCTTTTTGTAAATTATATCCAGATTATACTCTCCAGGAGGAATTCTTCCCTTGAACTTTTTTGTAATGTTTAAATCCAGTTCCTTAGGAATCTTCTCAGCAGATATAATACGATTATTCCCATTTAATCTGAAGCTTATTCGATCACTTTCTCTTTCAAGAATCAAAATACCCGGGATAGGCACCAAACCAATAATTATATTTAGATCCCTTTGTCCTTTTTTTATCATTGTAGAAAAATACTTCGTGTAGTACATCTTACACCTAACCCTGAAACTGTAGATTTCTCCTGGAAAGATAGGTCCTGCTTCGGTTATATTTACCCATTTTCCCTTCTGGTAAAGGTCAATATTTATAAAATCTGTAATGGGTTCTTCTGTTATAATATTTATAGGCTTAATATTTACCGTAACTGGAACCTGTTCAGTTAGGTATTTATCTATATTGATTACTCTTTTGCAGGATAAATTTGGTCTATGTCCTTCTGAAGATACCACAAAACTATACCAGTTAAGGCTATCCTCAATATTAAGTTTTGCTCTATAACTGCCTGTCCTAACAAACACAGGGAAGGAACGAATATAATAAGAATCATGATCAGCATTTTTTCTGACTCTCCTGAATATAATCCTTCTGTTTTCTATCCTTATCAGTTTTTTTCCCTCTTTGTATATAGTAGCGTTGATAAATATTTTATTTGCCGGCTGAACTATATTAGACATCCGAATATTAAAAACTATCCCTCCATAGCTCCCCGGATGTAGTAATTCATTGTGAATACCCGTGTAATAACATATACCACCTAAAACCAAAACTGCCACAATTCCTGCACCGATAAGAGCAACCTTAATAATAACCCTTTTCTTCTTGGCTGGTTTCGGTTTTTCAGGTTCTTTTCCAGATGCCAAATCAGAAACAACCTTTTTAAGCTCTTCCCTATTATATTTTCTTAAAAATCTCCCCAGCTTCTTAATAACAGGTGCAAGGGTTTTATAGCGTTTCCTGGGTGAAGGACGCATTGCCTTTTTAATTATTCTCAACAGCACGGTGCTGATGCGGGGATTATACCTCCTTGGATTTGTATATTTACCCTTTTGTATTGACGCAACAAGCTCTGCAGTAAATGTACCCGTAAAAGGCTTTTTACCTGTCAACATTTCATAGGCGAGAACTCCAAAAGCATAAATATCTGCCCTCTGATCAACATTCTTTGAATCGCGAAACTGCTCAGGAGCCATGTATCCTGGTGTTCCCAGACTCATCCCCTCTATAGTTAATCCCTTTTCAGAATCTTCATCAGAAACAGCTATACCGAAATCAACAAGCTTAACCTCCCCTTTTTTTGAAAGAAGTAAATTAGCTGGTTTGATATCACGATGGATTACTTTTTTACTATGAGCGTAACTTAAAGCAAGTGCTGTTTGATACAGAATATAGGCAGCAGTTGCATTGTCTAAATACCGTTGTTCTCTAATTACCTGATCAAGGGCTTTTCCATCAATAAACTCAAGTACAATATAATAGGATTTTCCAATTTTAAAATGGTCATACATATTAACAATACCATCATGACGGAAGTCCATCAGTATTCTTGCTTCTCGCTTAAATCTTTCAGTAATATCCTTTCTTCCCCTAAGATCCAATTTTTTTATAATAACAGGACGATTCAGAGTTGGATGAATGGCCTTATAGACAGCACCCATACCTCCTTTTGCAATGAGAGTTTCTACTTTGTATTTGCCTATTGAATCAGGTATTCTTGGCATTTAAATCTCCTCCTTTTTTGCCAATCTTTCAGCCAATGGAAGGATAGAAAAGATATCTCTATAAATCAAAAAATCCTTCATATCACGAACATATACAATATTATACCATGATGGATTATGAATCTGAATATATTTTCCTCCAGCCCGTGATAAATAATTTTGTGAAATTGGAATAGGTCTATGGCCTCCAAACATCCTTGCTTCTTGATTATCTGGAAAAAAATCATAAAGATATCGTACAACAGAGCCTATCTCCGCCTGCCCATTATCAGTCCATGTCAGATTAAAAATTATTTCCCTATTAACCAGCGCATTAACGATATCTTTCTCTGAATAATGGGTCTTTGGTTCTGCATGGGTTACACAAAACCTATCCCCTATTGCAAAAACAGGAAGCATCTTTTCGAACTTATAATACCTTTCAAAAAGTCTCTTTCCCATAAATTCCTTAAACCATGCCGTAACCATAACTCCCTCATAAACAAATTTCCTGAAACTTCTATTGTCAGCGGAGTTTTCATTTGCAATATTTTCGTGGTTTCCTTTTAAAAAATGAAAGAAATGTGGAAAAGTTGTTTTCAGTTTCATCATCATGATTATTACTCCGAGGCTTTCACTCATCTCCTCGTCCATTGCTTTATGCTCTATGAAATCCATGGTATACTCTCCAAGTGCCTTCTTCCATCTTGAAATGACCCTTGATTCAGAATGAAATCCATCCCCTACACAAACAACCCGCAGCTTTCCTGACGAAAGTCCCCAATATACGTTGTATTTCATATCAGGAGGTTTCCACAACAAAACTGATTTAAGGTACCCAACCCTCGCATGCAGATCAGACACAATGATGGTAGGTAAAGATTGGAGCTTAATTAAGCCTCCTGGGTTTCCATTTGTACCTCGTGGTCTGTGATGTATGGATTCTGGTTTTAGCACATCAATTACATCATTTAGAACGTTGCCTATTAATTTTTTACCGGGGAGACATCCCTCCCCGGTTATAGGCAAGATTTTTGACAGTAGATTATCCATAATCATCTCTAATGAAGAATTGTCTTATTAATTTCTGTAAACCCATCCGAAAGGATCTGTGTCACTTCGGAAAGTAGCTCTTCTTCCTTTTCTGGTCCCATCTCCTCTTTCACCACTGCTATTTTATAAACAGGGGAACTCTTTGTTATAGGTCCTACAGAAAAATTCATAGGTTCACCTATTGTAATATTCTTCTCCAGAACCGAACCGCTTTTTTCAGCTTTCTCAGGAACATCTGTTCGAAGTCCAATGCTATAATACTCAACATTTCGACCATCTTCCCCCATTGGTCCAATTCTTAGAAGTGAGCCGGAATAGGTTAATATTAATCCACCCTGTTTTTCATCTGCAGAATAGGTATCAACCTCTTCCAGATTTTCTTCTTCCATTTTGGACATAAATAGCTTTTCTTTTTCAAGCCATCCCTTTGCAAGGACATCCAAAGCATCTTCACCTTCAGGAAGCTCAACAGAACTCGCCAACTGTTTTAAGTGATTTTGTACCTCTTCTGAAATATTAGTTAAGTAACCCTCCATTTTTTCTACCTCCATAAAATTTTATAGTTATAATATATAACACATTTTTCCATAAATATCCATAAATATCGTATAATTTTGAAAATTTATTTTAAAATATGTTATACTATAGTATATAAAAATTATAATTCAAAATATCCGGATAAAATAAAACTTGTGGATATGATTTTATTCATTAGAATAATACCCAAGCGAAGCTATATATTTTTATTTTATATTTGCATTCCCCGTTTAATTGTAATGAAAAATATTCAAGAATATTTTATGATTGTCATTTGATATTGTATAGGAGGTCTAATTAAATGAAGTTTAATGAACTACCTGAACAGATAAAAAGGCATATGAATAGACTTATAGAGTCCTCAGGAATACAGAATACTGAAAAGTTCAAAAATCTTATGGCTGAGACATGGGATAAAAAATGTCAGCTCTTCGAGCAACAGACTAAATCCCTGAAAATGATATCTACAGACTCTATCCCACGTGGAGACTCAAGAGGTGCGATTGTTTTAACATACTCAGGCTCAATTGTAGGGATTGGCCCAAAAGAGAAGTACAGGGAGGTTGAATACGCCAGCATACATCTTAGAAGCGATGTACCAAAAACGATCAACATAGATGAAGCTGAACTGGATGGAGGTATTAAGATAGGGGAACCTATTATTTTTTCAAGAGGTAAACTAAAAAAAACATCACCTGCTTATAAAATAGCGGTATGTGAAAAATCAATACCCTTAGACCAGCAGAAAGATATAATACGTGAAGGGATGATATTCATTACCAACGGTTTTATGAAAATTAATCGCAGTCTGCATATTGATAAAACAAATATACCTGATCAATTTACCGTAAAATCTATGGCCCGATATATAGCAAAGAAATATAATATAACAGGGACTCTGGCAAAAAAGATCATAGATGATTATCTATTGCTTATTGAAACCGGAATACTCCTTGGAGAAACGGTCCCTCTAGGAAGGATTGGGCGAATCTCCCTTAAGAGAAAGGGTGCCCAGAGGGCAAGAATAGTAAAACATCCCGAAACGGGTGAGGAGATCATTATTAAAGCGAAACCACCTAGATCTGTACCAAAGATCTCTTTTAGCAGTTACTTAAAGGAAAAAGCGGCTGAGATCAATGAGGATACTTTAGTTTAAAATACTATAACATCAATCATGTTCATTTATGATAAAAACGTTTATATTTCTGCTTAATTAAGGCAGATTCCTCCATAATTTTTCAACTTTTTTTCTTTTAAAACCATCTTAATTCTTCTCTTTTAAACATCTTTAAATCTCCAGTTATTTTTTTATCGGCTACTTAGAGGAACCTCCATGTGGTATTACTGAAGATTTATACATTTTATTTTATACTACCGATTAAGTTTTCCATTTCATTATTTGTTTTATTCTTCTTTGTCTTAGGTGCTCTTGATTGTTCTTTGTACCAATAAGAGTCATTACTATTATATTTGTTTAGCCATTTATAGAACTAGTTTCTTGAGCGATTATGTGTTCTACATATTTCTGAAACGTTCCAATTGTTTTTATATAATTCAATGGCTCTCATTCTTAATTGCTCATTAGTAAGATTATCTTCTTTCATTGCAGATCCTCCAATTTTGATATTTTGGA
>Ga0164318_10002423_pt1 | contig 17343 bp, 19 predicted proteins | sample GuaBasSedimGuay9_FD_113734 | JGI IMG/M metagenome (GOLD analysis project Ga0164318, IMG submission 113734) | Subseafloor sediment microbial communities from Guaymas Basin, Gulf of California, Mexico - Guay9, Core 4571-4, 0-3 cm | ecosystem: Environmental > Aquatic > Marine > Hydrothermal vents...
ATATCAGAGCATCCGTTTCCGGGACAGAGATTCAAGCCGCAGCTGAATTTGCTCTGGAATTGGTGCCTCAGGGTAGTAACGGGAGTATTGGTATTTCTCTCTCTGATCATGTTCTTCTTGCCAGTGGTGCTGACACATCTGTTGTGACGATTGCGGTTGCTGATTCCACAGGTCAAGCGGCGCCTGACGGAACCGTGTTAAAGTTGGTTGCTGGTGATCGGTTTGTAGATGTTGATGGAGATGGCTACTGGTCACTTTGCTGTGATTCATTAGTAGAAGATATCAACAGTGACGGTGATTTTAATGAAGTAGGAACTATTCCCGCCACGGTTACAGTAAGTGGTGGTGCCGGACAAGCAGTTGTTAACTATATATCCGGTACAGATTCTGGAATAGTCTATATTCGGGTTTCAGTTGACGATAACGGTCTGGGAGCCTATCGCGAAAAACCAATTCACCTAACCCCGACTATCAAAGCTGGATATGTTGGTATTTCAGTTTCACGAGCCGAAGTTTTAGCTAACGGTTCTGATACCACTATCGTGACGGTGGCGGTGTGTGATGCTGACGGAAACCCAGCGCCTGATGGCACACCTGTTATTATTGTGGCAGGAGAGTGCTTTTATGATTCCGATGGTGATGGTCTCTGGTCTCAGTGTTGTGATTCACTCATTGATGACTATAATTCTAATGGTGGCTGGGACGCTATAGGTTCCATTGCCCAAACTGCCATTATCTCAGGCGGTACTGGTGAGGCTACTGCTGTATACTATGGCAGTACCGACTCTGCTACTGTCTGGATCAAAGCCACGGTTAACACTGTTGGCATTCAAGGACGGGCTGATTTCCCCATCCAATTGCTTCCCCCGGGACCAGGTTCAATTGAGGCTTATCTCTCAAATGACCTGCTGTTTGCTAATGGGGTAGATACGTCTATTCTTACAATTCAGGCTTGGGATGGTTTTGGAATGCCAGTACCTGAGTCGACCCTTGTGGTAGTTACAGCGGGTGAGCTTTTTGTTGATGTTGATAGTAATGGCTACTTCTCGTTAGGGGTAGACTCAGTGCAATTCGATGCTAATAAAAACGGGCGGTGGGATGCTATAGGTATGGTTAAGCAGTATAACTATTTCCTTGGTGACAGTGGTATTCTGCACATACCGTATGTTTCAGGACACATCCCCACTACTGTTTATATGAAGATAACAATGGTCGATCCCAAAATTCGGTCAGCTATTCAGATACCACTTCAACTTCAAGCAGATGCTATGATTAGTGCTATCTATTTATTGTCAGATTCAATGAATCTGGTTGTTAAAAGTTGTGGTGGCATTGAGATTGCCAACATGCATGCTATCGGATACGATATTCACGGTAATCCGGTTCCGGAAGGGGTACCAATCGATTTCCTCATTACCGACGGACCGGGCGGTGGTGAACATCTAGATACAGTTGGTTATGGTCCTTACTCGGTATTGACAAACAGTTTGGGTGAGGCAACAGTTACGTTGCATTCAGGTACAATTCCAGGGACAGTGCGCATCCGCGCTCGCGCTAATGATACTGTTCTGTCTAATGCTGCTCTGGTTATGGTTTCAGCCGGGCCGCCTAAATACATAGCCACTGCTGCTGAGTTTTGCAATATAGGTCTTTGGGATTATACTGGTCTTAAGGTAGATGTCGTGGCAGTTGTATCAGACACCTTCCATAATCCGGTAAACGACTCAACATTGGTCTATTTCAGTACCGACGAGGGAACGATGGTCTCTCATCAGGTAAGGACTGAAGATCTCGAAGGAATAGCCAAGACATACTGGATTTGTGGCTACCCAACAGTAGCGGAACCTATGCCTGATGGCAAAGTTTGGGTTATTGCTGAAACAGCAGGCGGGTTAGTCAAGGATTCCACTATGTTCTATAATACTGGTGGGCCGGAATTGTTTACAGTATCTGGTATGCCGGACACAGTGTGGGCTGATGGGGTTTCCATAACGAGTGTTCAGGTGTGTGGCTGGGATATCAACGGCAATCCTGTAGTCGATGGTACGGTGTTTGACGGTGATGCTAAATACCTATTGGTGGAAACCGGCGCCTTTGAATACCTGTGTGGTGATGCTGCCTGTGATCGTGTCAAGGTATATTCACAAACTCTTATGGCTGACTATTCGACACCGGGTGGCAACGATAATGCCATCGGTGCAATTGATACTGTTAGTTACTGGAAATTTGGCGCCTATTATTCCCATCAGGTTGTTCTTAAAACAGGTTATGCCTATTCTGGAAACTCTTTGGTTGGTGGTAATTTCTCTGTCAATCTTGGTGAAACAGCTTATTTAAATGTTACCGTCAAAGATCGGTGGAGCAACCCATTGGGGGATCACACCCTTGTAGCAAGTTATCCGGGTACTGGTGTGGCCGGTCCGGGGACCAAGGAGACCAACTCTTATGGCGAAGCCTATGGGTTCTCATGGACACCTGCTGATACCGGATCATTTATGATTACCATTACCGACAGCGATCCTCGGGGAGGTCTTATTTGGACTAAAACCATTTCTGTGGGTGAATAGTAAGCGATCATTTCCTGAATACAAAATCAATAAGCCGTCGGTATAAGAACCGGCGGCTTTTTTTCTACCATTAGTTTGGCGGATTGTTTTTCCCTTTTCCCACGAATTCTACCAGTGTAAATTGGGGTTAATGATACCGGTCAACACTACAAGCAGTTCCACGATCCACGAGGAGTTTTTCAAAGCAGCAAAACGATATGCTGAGCAGGTCGCCTTCAAGGCTCATGGCGGAAAAGGTCGCAGTTACTCATATAGTGAGGTTGTCGAATTAGTAAATCATTTTGCTGCAGGTCTTCACACCGAAGGATTCATGAAGCCAAACGAAGTCGGCCTGCTTTCGGAGAATTGCCCTGAATGGTGTATTACTTACTTGTCGATTTTGGCTGCCGGCGGAACAGTAGTACCAATTGATACCAGACTTAAGTTAGATGAGATTTATCATATTATTCGTCATGCAAAACTCAAGACAATAATAGTGTCAGCAGCACTTGAGCAGATAATTTCTGATTTCGGGAATCAACTTCGGATTATTTAGCTCGACGGAATGGTTTCCCATAGTTGGACTCGATTGTTAAAAATGAATTCAAAACAAATATCTCCTGTGGATAATGAGATTGCGGTTATTATATATACTTCCGGCACCACTGGCGCTCCGAAGACGGTAGAACTGACACACAAAAACCTGCTGGCTAATCTCGATGGGATTGGGAGATCATTACGGTTTGGTAAAAATGATGTTTTTCTCTCAGTTCTTCCATTGTATCACACTTTTGAGGCTACTTGTGGCTTCCTCACGCCTCTGATGTGTGGAGCCAGTATCGTTTATGCTAGATCTTTCAAATCAAAGGAAATTCTGGAAGATATATCACGCAATCGGATTACAGTTATGTGCGGTATGCCATTGCTGTATGAGAAGATGTTCCACTCGTTTCAGCGTAAGATCGCATCTGCATCTTTTCTCAGGATAATATTGTTCAAATCCATGTATACTCTATCGAGTATTCTGTGGAAATGCGGTATCAAGGTCGGGAGAAAACTCTTTAATTCGATTCGGAAGAAATTCGGAATGGACTCCATTAGAATGTTCGTATCGGGTGGAGCGGCTATCCCACCATCGATTGTCCGATTCTTTAACCTGATCGGCTTCTATTTCATGCAAGGGTATGGAATGACAGAAACTTCACCGGTGATCTCGGTTAACCGCCCCGATAGTATAAAATTTGGTTCGGTAGGGCCACCGCTGGATAATGTTGATGTTCGTATTAATTCTCCTGATTTAAAAGGCATTGGCGAAATCCTTGTCCGTGGTGATAATGTTACGCCAGGGTATCGTGATAATCCGGGAGCAACATCCGAATTATTGCAAGATGGCTGGTTATATACTGGTGATATAGGTTGCCTTAAGGATGGCCATCTGTGGATTACAGGTCGTTGCAAAAGCCTGATTGTTTCGACTTCCGGCAAGAATATTTATCCTGAGGAACTGGAAGAGAAGCTGGTGGAATATGGTATTATTCTGGAAGTGGTCGTTTTCGGTCGCAAAAAACAGGGTAAGCAAGGTGAGGAGGTACGTGCGGTTATTGTGCCGGACCTGGAGGTGATGAGTTCAGATTGCCAGTCAAAGTTGGGTCAGCCTGACGAGGATAAGATCAGACAGACAGTAAGTGAAGTTGTGGCCGATGTAAACAGCCGCATTGCAGCTTACAAGCGGATCAGCGCTTTTGAAATGCAGTTTGAGGAATTGGAAAAGACCTCTACGCAGAAAAATCAAACGATTCATATATAAGTGATTTTCCATGGGGAAACTGATAAATCGGAGCGATAAATCCTAATGGTTGAGACGAAAGAAATACAATTGGACGCCAAGGGATACTGTGATATTATTGATATCACCGATGAGTTGCAAAAGGCAGTGCAGAACTCAAAGATGTCTGCTGGTACGATTACTGCCTTTTGCCCTGGTTCGACGGGCGGTATTACTACAATCGAATATGAACCCGGACTGTTGAAAGACCTCCCTGAGTTCTTTGAGAAGTTACTGCCATCTGATCGAAGCTATCATCATGACGAGACCTGGCATGATGGCAACGGTTTCTCTCATATGCGTTCGGCTCTTATCGGACCAAGCCTTACGGTGCCGTTTGTGGGAAAAAAACTCACGCTTGGGACCTGGCAACAAGTAATCTTTTTACACTTCGACAACAAGAACCGACGGAGGAATCTCATCCTTCAGATGGTTGGAGAGTAGCTTCTGTTATGAATATTAAATCCATTGAGAGGATTGACAATCATGTTCGCTTGATTGCGCAAACACTTTTACCTGGTGAAATCAAATATCTTAAAATTAATGACTACAGGGGAATCATTGAAGCCATCAAACGACTTGATGTACGTGGAGCACCGGCAATTGGCATTGCTGCGGCTTATGGTCTTGCCTTGGCGGTGCAGCACGCCGGTGATTACAGCCGGGATTTCATTAATAACGTTGCTACAGAAATTGAAACAGCCCGACCAACTGCAGTAAATCTTTCCTGGGCGGTGTGTCGCGTTCTGGATCGCCTCACGAAAGAACAGCCTGACACATTTGAATCTGTCCTGACTTTATTATGGAGTGAAGCAGAGAATATCCACGAAGAGGATCGCCAGTTGTGCGAAAAAATTGGTTTGAATGGCGCCCAATTGATAAATAATGGTGATGTTGTCCTGACCCACTGCAATGCAGGGGCTCTTGCTACTGGAGGGATTGGCACTGCTTTGGGAGTGATATACACCTGTCGCAACCAGGGTAAATCAATCCGTGTTTATGCTGATGAAACCAGACCGTTATTACAGGGGGCGCGGTTGACATCATGGGAGTTAATGCAGGAAGGGATTGATGTTACTCTTATCTGTGATAGTGTTGCTGCCACTCTCATGCGACAGGGCAGGATCGACCATGTAATTGTTGGAGCTGACCGGGTGGCTGCCAATGGTGATTTCGCCAACAAAATTGGTACCTACTCAGTTGCAGTTCAGGCAAAGGAACACAGTGTGCCCTTTTATATTGCTGCTCCATACTCGACCTTTGATAGTAAGCTAGCATCAGGGGAGGATATCCCTATTGAAGAACGCTTCGCAAGAGAAGTTACCGAAGGATTTGGTGTCAGAACAGCTCCTGAGGGTGTCCAGGTGTATTCGCCTGCTTTCGATATAACCCCGTTTGAATTAGTATCATACTATATCACAGACCAGGGAATCAAACCGGGTGGGCGAGTTTGAGGGTGTTGCTGTTTAAGTTTGCTTTTTACTCGGTCGATATCTATAGAAAGTGCTACTTGGAGACGATATGGCCCAAAATAGAAAAACACGAAATGTCTTGAAAGCCCTTAATTATGATCTTTTCAAACCGGAGAGCCTTATACCTCCTGCGCCGGCAACACTGTACACTAAAATACGAGCAGCAACTCAGGAACCTTCAAGGCATGCCCAGACAATCAGTATATCCAGCCATCACGATGTTCTGCCGGACATTGCAGATTTACATCGTCGTTTCGATATGTTTAACTGGATGTTCTTTGGGGGAAAGCTACCTCCGGTTAAGATAGAATACTCTAACAGAATGACCTCCGCCGGCTCATACTCGAGGTATGACCACTTAATCAAAATTGGCCGAAAGTATCATGAAATATTTCCAGAAGAGATCGATGATACTCTTAAGCATGAGATGATTCATATAATTCATTTCCGGCACGATGCCACTTTCAAAGAGCTGGCAGCCCGGATTGGAGCTTCAATTAAAGCAAAAGCTCACCCTTTATTGAGGAAGCCGCCTAAATATATTTATGTTTGCCCAGAATGTGGTAAGGAGTACCCGAGACAGAAGCGGTTGGTTATGGCTTCATGTGGTAAATGCTCAAAAGGTCGAGTCTTTGACGAACGGTATAAATTGAAGTTGAAGAAACTCCTTTAAAAAGATGACGGGGTCAGCCAACAGTCTCGGTAGTTGTTTCCTCCTCGGCCTGACTTTTTAGCAACTCATCTATTAAGGGAGCGCAGGCTTCAAATGATTGTATTTTCCCTCCCTTAGAGAATAATCTTAACAAGCGTAGAAGTACCAGTTGTGGGTTTCCAGCACAGCTAACAATGTGTCCTTCCTTAGAAATGCCCAGACCAGCTTTTTTAGCTATGGCAAAGGCTTCTTCGTCTCCGAGGTGTTTTGTTTGCTCCCGGATTACATTTTCAAAAAGATTCAAGTATGTTTCCATAATTAGCCTCGATGTATGTGTTTTTTGGTGTTTTTCTTTATATCGGCAATGGAAAGGTAATTATAATGGTATTTTGTGCCACTTTCTCTTTTGCAACAGAATCGGTAAAAAGTGCAGTGAAATATCTATAAACCAAAGCCACTAAATGTCTTCCGTCGTTTTTCCGATAATAAGATCAACTTAGCGACAGAAAAATTAGAGATTATTTTTGTTGTAACTTATTGACATGGCAAGAAAATGTTATATAATTACAGGCTGTTTTGAGTTTGACCACTAATGGTTAAGGTTGGTGAATGAAGACATTTATACCAAAGGTTGATAAAAGCAACCGCAAATGGTGGGTTGTTGATCTGCAGGATGTTATCCTTGGACGGGCTGCTGTAAAAGTGGCTGACATCCTCAGAGGGAAGAACAAACCCATCTTTACTCCTCATCTTGATACTGGTGATCACGTTGTTGTTGTCAATGCCCGGAATCTCAGGGTGACTGGCAAGAACAAACCTGTCCAGATGAAATACTACCGATATTCCGGTTATCCGGGCGGGTTGAATGAGACTACCTTTGAAAAGATGATGCAGAAGAGACCTGAAGAAGTGTTTCGGTCGGCCGTCAGGCGTATGCTCCCTAAAAACAGGTTAGGGCGTAAGATGTTCAAGAAACTTCACGTATACGCCGATGCGAAACATCCCCACAAAGCCCAGAAACCGGAAACACTGAAAATAACATAAGGTAGATTAAAAAAACACTATATGGAAAAAGAGGTCTATGCTGCTACGGGGCGGCGTAAAGCGTCTGTTGCCAGGGCCGTATTGGTTAAGGGTGATGGCAGCTTTACTATAAACGGTAAGAACATGTCAAGTTACCTGACCCGTGACCCGTTGGCTGCACATGCCAAAGAACCGTTAATTGCTACGGAATTGGTTGATAAGCTATCGGTGTCGTGTAAGGCGCGGGGAGGTGGTCTCTCCGGTCAGGCAGGTGCTGTTCGTCTGGCGGTGGCTCGTGCATTATTACAGATGAATCCTAGTTTGCGAGCTATCCTTCGCAAAGGAGGTTTTCTCACTCGCGATGCTCGAGAAGTCGAACGCAAGAAATACGGTCAACCCAAAGCACGCAAACGGTTCCAGTACTCCAAGCGCTAAGCTGAGTACATTAATCCCTGCCCGGTAGGGAAATAAACAATCCCGACTGACTAGAGCAGAGGTCCCTGAACGATTTTCGGGGTTTTCTCTAGGTTGACGTCGGGGTGAAGTATAACCATTAGTTTAAGAGGAAGCGCATGGCTACTCCACAAGTTAAAGAATTGCTTGAAGCAGGGGTCCATTTCGGTCACCAGACACGTCGTTGGAACCCCAAGATGAAGCCATTTATCTTCGCAGCAAGAAACGGTATTTACATTATTGATCTTCAAAAAACAGTAAATGCCCTCATTCAGGCCAGAGCCAAGATGAAAGAAGCCGTAGATCGCGGTAAGGCAATTTTGTTTATTGGTACAAAGAAACAAGCCAAGGTAGTTATTAAGGAAGAAGCTAGCCGTTGCGGTGGTTTTTATGTTATAGAGCGTTGGTTGGGAGGAATGCTCACCAATTTTGACACCATCAAAAACTCAGTTAAAAAACTAAAAGATATTGAGCGGATGCGTGTCGATGGTACACTTGAAAAATTTACCAAGAAAGAGCGCGCTCGGTTTGAGAGTGAAGCTACAAAATTACAGAAAGTACTCGGCGGTATTAAAGAAATGAACCATCTGCCCGGGTTGGTGGTGGTTGTTGATGCTCGCAAAGAGCGTATTGCTGTGGCAGAAGCCAAACGTTTGAATATCCCGATCATTTGTATCATAGACACAAATGCTGATCCTGATCCGATTGATTTTCCCATTGCCGCTAACGATGATGCTATAAAATCAATACGCATAATAATTCGGTCTCTTGTAGATGCAGCAGTGGAAGCGAGAAATGCGATGCCTTTAGGAAACAGTGATTCTGAGGAACCAACGAATGTGACATCTCCTGAGCCTGAAACTGAAGATAAAAGGGCAGTTAATTCCCAGAGCAACAAGTTAGAAGAGAGGTAGAAGTTTAATGGCTATAAATGCAAATCAAGTCAAAGAATTGCGCGAGAAAACCGGAGCAGGTATGATGGATTGTAAGAAGGCTCTGGTCGAGGTTGACGGTGATTTCGAGAAGGCTATTACCTATCTCAGGGAACAGGGAATCTCAAAAGCAGCCAAGAAAGAAGGTCGCGCTACTGCTGAAGGTATAATCGCTACCTATGTTCATACCGGTGACAAATTGGCTGTTATGGTTGAGATTAATTGTGAAACCGATTTTGTTGCCCGCACCGATGATTTCCGCAATTTCGCTCGTGACATCGCTATGCACATTGCAGCCTCTGCGCCTTTGTGTGTAGATCGAGAAGATCTTGACGCTGAGGTGATCGAAAAAGAGCGGGAGGTCTATCGCCAGCAGGCAATCAACGATGGCAAACCAGAGAAAATAATTGACAAGATAGCTGATGGACGGATAGAGAAGTACTACAGCGAAGTGGTTTTGATGGAACAACCATTTGTGAAAGATAGCGATAAGACGATCGGTGATTTTGTCAAAGGAACAATAGGATCTTTGGGAGAGAACATTCGTATTGCACGGTTTACCCGCTACCGTCTTGGTGAATAGCATGGACTCTGAGGACAACAGTCCGTCATACAAGCGCGTTCTCATTAAAATATCCGGTGAGGCGTTGATGGGGCCGAATGAATTCGGTATTCACACACCTACCGTGAAATACATCTGCAATGAAATTAATGCCGTTAAGACACTCGGTATTGAGATGGGTATTGTTGTCGGGGGCGGGAATATTTTCCGGGGTCTCAACTCTGCCGGTCGCGGTATGGACCGCGTTACCGCCGACAATATGGGTATGCTGGCGACAGTTATCAATTCGCTGGCTATTATGGATACACTGGAACAGCTAAGTGTCCCCACTCGTGTTATGTCTGCTGTAAAGCTGGAAAGTTTCGCCGAGCCGTATATTCGTCGTCGCGCTGTCAGACATATGGAAAAGGGACGGTTGGTTATCTTTGCCGCTGGAACTGGAAATCCGTACTTTAGCACAGATACTGCTGCAGCCCTGAGGGCTATGGAAATTGGTGCCGAAGTGCTTATTAAAGCTACAAATGTGGATGGTGTCTACTCAGCTGATCCGAAGATAAACGCAAACGCGAAATTTTATTCAAAACTTACCTATATGGAGGTCTTGACAAGGGAACTGAAAGTGATTGATTCAACCGCCATCTCACTGCTGAAGGAAAACAACATCCCCTTGCGGGTTGTATCTCTTAGTCAATCAGGGACACTAAGACGTGTTGTGCTCGGTGAAGATGTCGGGACGTTGGTTTGTGCGACTTACTAAATGGGATATGAATGGTATGGGAGGAATGTCATGTTGGACAAATTGTACAAAGAAACTCGCGAGCGTATGAAAAAAACTCTGGAATCGGTAACCAGGGAGTTTGGCACGGTTCGTACTGGCAAAGCTACTCCACAGCTATTAGATAAGGTAGTGGTGCAGGCGTATGGAACGCAGATGCCGCTTAACCAAGTGGGAACAATCAGTACGCCGGAGCCTCGTCTGATCGTGGTGCAAGTGTTTGATAAATCGACGGTTGGAGAAGTTGTCAAAAGCATTCAAGCGGCTGACCTGGGTCTAAATCCTCAGCCGGATGGGCAGATCATACGTATCCCTATTCCGGCATTGAATGAAGAACGACGTCTATCTCTGGTTAAGCAGTGTAAGAACATCGCCGAGGATAGTCGTGTTGCACTGCGAAACATTCGCCGTGATGCCAACGACGAAGCCAAAAAGCTCGAGAAAGACAAAAATATCTCTGAGGATCAGCAACACGATGCTTTAGATGAGATCCAGAAGTTTACCGACGAACATATTAAAGAGATTGATGAACTCCTGGCACAGAAAGAAAAAGAGATTATGGAGATTTAGCTCCGGTTTGGAGTCTCAAATTATGAAGAGCCCCCCTTATTGGGGCGAATTTCTTGTTCCTTGTGTTTGCTCTACCCGGGGTATGAACCATCTATATATTGTTTCAGGTAACGGTTCTCAATCTCCATTGAAATTATAGAAGCTTTGACAATATCACCTACTGATATCAGGCCTGCTAGTTTACCATTATCCATAATAGGAATATGGCGAATCCGGTTATTCGTCATGACACCAGAGATGTAGTCAAGGTTGTCATCGAGAACGCCCACAATTAACTCCGTTGTCATCAAATCAGATACATTCGCCTTTGCGAATCCCTCATGATCGCGGTAAGCGGCCATAAATATATCTTTGTCGCTAATTATACCAATGAGTTTAACATCTTCCTCCACGATCGGCAAACAACTAATCTTGTTCTCAATCAACATTTTCATCGCTTCGCCTACCTTAACATCGGGAGCGATAGAAATGATGTTTCGCTTGTTTTTAAGAATGTCACTTACTTTCACGATACTCTCTCCGTATCTTTGAGCTATTTATAGTGTCTTTTTAACTGTTTAGAACACTTTATTATAAACCCGCAATTATTACCGTTTAGCAATCATAAGGTTGTTGTTTCCCTTGTTCCAAATTGCTATAATATTTTACAATGTACAACAAGAAACATTACTGGAAGGTTATTATTGTTGGTTTTTTCCTTTTTGGTAGCGTGACTTGTCTAAATGCTCAGGGTCAGCAAAGTGACCCGGTTGTTGATTTCTATCGTGAACGAGCTCAATCCGCCTACCGGACCTTGAATCCATTTTACAATGGAGCAACTATCTCTTTCCTTGCAAAATCATATTTAACTAAACTTGCTCGAGGTGGCAGAGAAATTCTCTCTGATTCATCAATCGTATGGTATTTTTATTCTTATGGAAATCTTGACTCACAACAGGTAGTTATAGCCACATCCTCTGAACTGGAGAAAATTGACTTTTCCTATCCCAATTTGTTTGAGAACGATTATGATTTTACATTTTTTCCAAATGATGTAGGAGGCGAAGCTCTTGCTATTGGTATTGATAGTGATACCGCGCAGAACTTAAAACCAACAGGCATTGCAGTGATCAACCGAAACCAATGCTATCTTCTTCGGCAATACCTTTATTATCGGGATGATGATAAATATAAACGTTATTCGAAATATAGTAGTTTTAGCTATTGCGATGGTGTAGTATTTCCGGATACTGTGAGAGTTACCTATATCACGGTGGGGATTTTTTCAGCCGAGCACTTCCGTCGGGAGACATTTGTCGATAGTCTGATAGTTGCAAGGTAGATATACTAACCGGAGTGGGCCTCTATTTGTTGGAGTAAAACGTTGCTGACATACTCGCTTGGCTGAAACTTTTTGATTATCTATAATTCATGATTGGTTGCGTTGAATTGGAATCAACCAAAAGAACGGATTACCTGTAAATGGTCAAAAGAACTTGCGGCTGACTCCGTTAGGAACTAATTTCGTTAAATATGAATTTGAAAGCTGATAAATTAAAAGAAGAGATACTCTCTCGTCCTGAGCGGATTCCTGCCCATGTGGCGATTATAATGGATGGCAACGGTCGTTGGGCTTCCAAACGTCACAAACCACGTATTTGTGGTCATGAGGAAGGAGTGAGGGCAGTACGAAAGGTTGTAAGGGCTGCTGCTGAACTGGGCATCAAATATCTTACATTGTATACTTTTTCGTCTGAAAATTGGAAACGTCCTCAATCTGAAGTGGCAGCGTTAATGTCGCTTCTATCGCGGACTACTCGCAAGGAGCTTAACGAACTTATTAAAAAAGATGTCAAGCTGATGATGGTGGGCAGGCTCAGCGGGCTTTCAGCGAGTAGACGAAAAGTGTTGACTGAAGCTGTTCGCAAGACCCGCAACAATAAGGGGTTGGTTCTAATTCTTGCTCTTAACTATGGAGGGCGCACTGAGATACTCGATGCCGTCAAGGCTATTGCCAGCTCAGTGCGAGCGGGTATTGTGGATATCCCCGACATTAATGAGGAGCTTTTTTCAAATTTTCTGTATACCTCTGCTTTTCCTGATCCCGATCTACTCATTCGTACGTCAGGGGAAATGCGCATTTCCAACTTCCTACTGTGGCAAACAAGCTACACGGAAATGTATGTGGTTGATACTCTTTGGCCGGACTATAATAGGGAGGAACTATTTACAGCTATTCGTAGTTACCAACAACGAGAACGTCGTTTTGGAAAGATAGGCCGGAAGCCGGTACAATGAATGGCAATTTAATCGCCAGAATCGCGGTAGCGGTGGTCGCTATTCCATCAATTCTCTGGATCAGCTATCAGAGTGGGTGGTGGTTGTTTGGCATGCTGCTGTTATTTGCTTTAGTGGGCACAGCAGAATTTCTTGTCAGGGAAAAGTATCGAGTATCGCGGCCGGCCTTTTGGATAGTACTATTATTTATTGTGTTATTGTTCTCTGTTTTGTCCGGTTTGTGTCCTCCGGCCATATCCAATCTTTGTGTTGTTCTGGGGGGGGCCGTTGCAGATTGCGCCTTGGTTCTGCTGGTAGGTTTCTTTCTTTTTTCAGCAGTGCTCTTTGCTATTGGGAAAAGTAGTCCGTCTGAGCTTTTTACCTGTCACTCGAGACTTTTTTGGGGTGTGACTTACCTCGGTCTGACATATCCGGTTGTTTTCCTTGTAGGCAGTGGTGTGAACGATTATCACGGTGGGGACTCGTTGTTGTTTCTGTTTGGACTTCTGTGGGTAGGCGACACAGCAGCTATGGGATTTGGCTCTTGGTTGGGAAAGCACAAACTGGCTCCGACAGTATCGCCGAAAAAGACAGTCGAGGGATTGGTCGGGGGTATCATCGGTGCTCTGGCAATCGGTGTACTGATGTACTTTTGGAAGTTCAACTATTTCGGGCTATGGCATACTCTTGCTCTGGCTGCCGGATGTTCTGTTTTCGGTCAGCTTGGTGATCTGGTGGAGTCGATGTGGAAGCGATCTCTGGGAATCAAGGATTCGTCTGCAATTATTCCCGGTCACGGAGGTATCCTGGACCGGTTTGATTCTCTGCTTTTTGCTGCCCCATTTATGTATGCTTACCTTAAATTGGTTGCACCATGAGAGAATGGGATTTTTTCTTCGCCGCACGTCCCCTTCTGCATTTGCCAATCTGGTCTATCTTTCTCGTTTCGCATCACTATCTAAATCCCGAGGTTGATGGCGTCTCGTGGTTGAATCTGCTCCTGATAGTGTGTCTTAGTTTTCTCGCTGCGAGTGCGTACTACCTGAATCAGGTACATGATGTTCAATCTGATGCTGTTAACAGAAAACTTGGTTTTATACATGAGGGGTTGATTTCCAGACAGGTTATGATAACCGGTTGGATTATGACTTCAATTATTCCACTGGGGCTTGCCTTTTTGTTTCCGCAGATGGTACTGGTGATATTTGTTCAGTTGGCGCTGTTGGGATATTTATATTCGGCAGCCCCTTTTGGGTGGAAAAACCGTCCGCTTTTAGGGTTATTGTCAAACGCTTATCCGTTTGGTTTTTTAGTCTCTATTACGAGTTTTCCTGATCCAACGATTGATAATATATGGCAGCAGGCTCTGGGACTGCCGATGTATTTCTTCCTTGCTGTGGCTGCGATCTATATCCTTACTACAATCCCTGATAAGGAAGGAGATGCAGCGGTTGGCAAGCATACTCTGGCTGTGGTTTGGCCACTTTCGATAGTAAAATCGATAGCCGTGATTGCGCTCCTTCTTGCGGCATTGGTTGCGACTGAAGAAGGATTTATACCTCTTATGTATCTGGCGTTGGTTTCGGTAGTACCGATTTTCATATCTTTAGTGAAGGGTCACAGAGCCCTTGACCTGTTTGCAGCCAAGTTTCCCATTCTGCTGTTGACCATACTGGCCGGATATTTCTACTGGGAGTATATTATTTTTGTAGTTGTTCTCATATTTGGAACCAGGCTATATTATCATCGAAGATTTGACATCACATATCCCGGGTTGTTCTGATGAAAATAGTAGCTGGATTTATCGGTGTTATAATATTGGTTTCCGTTGCTTGTGCCCCTTACCCGCGATATCGTACCGGGGGAGCAGAGTTGCCGTCTGTAGTTGTACCTCATGGGGTTAAATGGGTAACCTCTGAATATATAAAGCTTGGCCTGATCTTTGAAAAGTATCTCGGAAGGCCATATTTTGGCAAGTCGGTTTATGAGAAGGGAATTGATTGTTCGTTGTTTACTCAGGAGGTGTATCGCAGGTACAACAACACAATACTTCCACGGAAAGCCAAAGATCAAATGAAGAACGGGACCGAAATTCCGCGCAAAATGCTTCAGTATGGAGACTTGGTCTTTTTTCGCACTGAGCACAACCGAGTCTCCCATGTGGGAATCTGTGTTGGGCATGATCAATTCATTCATGCCTCTTCATCAAAGGGCGTAATTATTAGCAGTCTTCTCGACAAGTACTGGAGTCAGCGCTACGCTGGCGCTAGGCGCATTGTCAAATGATTCAAAATATTCACTTCTGGTAGTTGTATCATGGCTAACTTAACGCCTGAACTGGAATTGAAACTTAAAAATCTTCCCGATTCGCCAGGGGTTTACCTGTTTAAGAACGCTGGTGGCCGTATTATATACATTGGCAAAGCCAGAAGTCTCCGTAATCGGGTACGAACATATTTTCAGTCTTCAGCCAATCATACTCTGCGGACTGTTCGCATGGTATCAAAAGTGACTGACTTGGAGTTGCTGCTGACAGATACAGAGATAGAAGCACTGATACTTGAGGCTAACCTTGTCCACGAACATAAACCGCGCTACAATGTTGACCTTAAGGACGATAAGCACTTTCCCTATATTAAAGTAACAACCCAGGAACCGTTCCCTAGGGTTTTGATTGTGCGTCGTATTGAAAAGGACAAATCAACATATTTCGGACCTTATACTAGTTCTCGGAACGTACGCCGCACAGTGTCTTTTCTTACCCATCTATTTAAAATCCGTTCCTGCAACCATGTTCTTCCACCACCTAAAGGAAAAAAAATTCCGGTTTGCCTTGATTACCATATCAAGCGTTGTGGTGGTCCGTGCGAGGGGCACCAGACAGAGGAAGAATATGGTGATGGGGTCGAGTCGGTGCTTATGGTTCTGTCGGGGAAGTCTAAATCACTAATAGAGCAACTCAGAGCTCGAATGAAAACTGCCTCCGAAGCTTTGAAATATGAAGAAGCTGCACAACTACGAGATAGGATTGAGGCTTTGGAGTCAGTTATGGTAAAGCAGAAGGTGGATGTGGGGGAATTGATAGACCGGGATATAGTTGCCCTGGCGCGTGAAGGCAATTACTCTGTGGCTGTAGTGATGCAGATTCGCGAGGGGATACTGATAGGACGTCAGGATTTTCAATTAAAAGCTGAGAGTGATCACACCGATGCGGATGTTCTTCGAACATTTCTTATGCAATACTATGGCCATCAACCCAATCTTCCCCATGAACTATTCCTGCCGGGTGAATTCCCAGACATGAAACTTTTTGCCGCGTGGCTGAAAACTCAGAAAGGCTCGCGGGTTAAGCTTGTAACACCTCAGATTGGGGTCAAGGTGAAATTGGTTGAACTAGCCTCACGTAACGCCCGCCTTTTGCTTGATGAGCTTCTGATTCAGAAACGCAAACAATCTGAACGTACCAGCAAGATGGTTACTGGCCTCAAAGATGCCCTCAGGTTGAATCGTTCTCCAAGGACAATGATCTGTTTTGATATTTCCAATACTGGCGAAACCGATGCAGTAGGATCATGTGTCTACTTTGCCAACGGTCGACCAAAGAAGAAAGAGTATCGTCATTTCAAGATCAAGTCAGTCCAGAGACAGAATGACTACCAGATGATGCAAGAGGTAGTGAGTCGCTATTTCCGTCGTCGGTTGGACGAAGAACTCGATTTGCCGGATTTGGTTGTGCTCGATGGTGGTAAGGGGCAGCTCTCGACGGTGAGGGCTGAACTGGTTCGGCTCGGTTTGGCCGAACAACCGGTAATTGCTTTGGCCAAGCGACTTGAAGAGGTCTTTGTGCCTGATCAATCTGATCCGGTTATTATCAAGAAGACCTCTCCCGCTTTGTTATTGTTAAAACGGATTAGAGATGAAGCTCATCGCTTTGCGGTTACTTACAATCGCAAGGTCCGCTCGAGAAGGACAATCAAATCGGAACTGGACAAAGTTAAGGGAATCGGTCCGGCCAGAAGAGATATGCTTTTACGTAAGTTTGGTTCAGTTGAGCAGATAAAGAGGCTCTCTGTCGATGAACTCGCATCATTAAAAGGTATAACTAAAAAACTTGCTGAAACCATTCTCAAAACAATAGTATAAATTGTTGCGAAGAGGCAGGGGAATTTTTTATACTCAAGTATGCAAGATCAACCAAAGGCATATACTGTTGCAGCCATCACGCGTATGATTAAGGGTGCGCTAGAGGAGTCGTTCTTCAATATCTGGGTGGAGGG
>Ga0164318_10002424_pt1 | contig 17336 bp, 12 predicted proteins | sample GuaBasSedimGuay9_FD_113734 | JGI IMG/M metagenome (GOLD analysis project Ga0164318, IMG submission 113734) | Subseafloor sediment microbial communities from Guaymas Basin, Gulf of California, Mexico - Guay9, Core 4571-4, 0-3 cm | ecosystem: Environmental > Aquatic > Marine > Hydrothermal vents...
ACTTTAGAAAATATTTATGAATCTTTAAAAGAAGAAAAATTTGAAATTAATTTAGAAAAAGAACTTATAAATAAAGCAAGAGTATCTATTTTAAAAATGTTAGAAATATCTAATAAATTTAAACTATAAATGTTTAAATATTCTTTTTACATATTATTTATTTTATTTATATTTTCAACTAATATTTATTCACAAAATGTAAACGTTGAAAACCCCAACGGTTATAATATTTTCTACTATGGAAATAAACAAATATCGAGCGAGGGAATGATGAAAGATGGTAAACCGGAAGGTTTATGGAAATCATATTATGTAAACGGGAATTTAAAATCAATAGGAAAGTGGTATAATAATCAATTAGATAGTGTTTGGTGTTTTTATAATGAAGAAGGATTAATAAGCAGCAAAATTAATTACTTATACGGAAAAAAAAACGGTTATTATTATAATTATGATTTTTATAAATTAAACGATACAATTATTTCTTATATAAAATCAGAAATATTGTATCTGAATAATATTCCTCAAGGAAAATCAAATTTTTACTACAAAAATGGAAATATCCATAAAATTATTCCTTTTAAAGAAGGAAAAAAACACGGAAAAGGGAAAGAATTTGCCGAAGATGGAAGAATTATATCTTTATTAGAATTTAATTACGGTAATTTAGTTGATATAGAAAAGATTAACCGTTTTGATTCTTTAAAAAGGAAACATGGAGTTTGGAAAGAATTTTATAGAAATGGAAAAGTAAAAATTGAAAAATCATATATTCACGGAAAATTAAATGGATTAATTAAAAATTTTGATTTAAAAGGAGAGTTGGTTGATGCACAAAGATATGAAAATGGAATATTAGTAGACGATAGTGTAAGTATATCAAACAGAGTTGTATATAAAGCAGAATATTATGATAAACCGGATAAAGATGGAAAAAAAATATTAAAGTCTTCGGGAAGTTATGTAGAAGGAAAGCCTGTAGGAGAACACAGAGAATATGATTCGGAAGGAAAAGCCAATAAATCAAGAATTTATGATATACAAGGAAATCTAATAGGTGAAGGAAAAGTTAATGAAGATGGCGAAAAAACCGGTTTGTGGAAATTTTATTACTCAACTAAAGAATTAAAATCAAAAGGAAAATATAGTAAAAATAAGAAAAACGGAAAGTGGAATTATTATTATAAAACAGGAAAAATAGAACAAAAAGGAGTTTATTCAAAAGGAAAGCTTGCAGGAAATTGGAAATGGTATTTTCCTGAAGGGACATTACAAAGAGAAGAAAATTTTTATTTAGGTAAAGAAGATGGTGATTATATTGAATATAATGAATTGGGTGAAGTAATAGCAAAAGGTTTATATATTGATGGAGAAAAAGAAGGTAAATGGTTTTATAAAGAAGGAGATCATACTGAAGAAGGTTCTTATCAAACAAATAATAAAAATGGAATTTGGAAATATTATTATCTAAACGGAAAGTTATACTTTAAAGGAAAATATACACAAGGATCTCCAGAAGGAAAACACATATTTTACTATAAAAACGGGAAAATAAAAAAGGAATGTTTTTATATAATGGGAATGAAAGAAAAATCTTGGAAAGAATTTGATTATTATGGCACATTAGTTAAGACACTAACTTTTAAAGAAGATAGATTATTGAAAATTGATGGAGTTACGGTTCCTGATTAGACAATTAAGATAAAATTTTAAAAGTTGAAAAAAAAAAATTGAAGTTAAAAGAATAAACAGGAGAAACAATGATTGAAAACTAAGGTTATCAATTTATAGCCGCTTAGCGGATTTATAACAAACTGACGTACAGATTTATAGCTTTCAGTCTTTTTGTAAAGTTAACCGCTTAGCGGCTTTTCAAGAACTTGATTATTAGCAAAAAAAAATTCATAGTTTAAAAACATACAAATTGAATTACATAAAAAAATTAGCAGGAGAAACAATGATTTATGGAATGGGAACTATAGTTCCTCGTTTATTAAATTTTTTGCTTCTTACTCCTTTTTACACAAGAGTTTTATCTACTATTGCCGAATATGGAGTTATAACTGAACTTTATTCATATACAGCTTTTTTAATGGTTTTTCTTACTTATGGTATGGAAACCGCTTTCTTTCGATATGCCAATAACTCAAAAAATTCTAATTCTGCTTTTACAACATCTTTAATTTCTTTAAGTTTTACATCCTTTTTATTTATTATTTTTATTTTAAGTTTTTCACATTCTATTGCCGATATAATTAGATATTCAAATAATTATGAGTATATAATTTATATAGGCTTTATAGTAGCAATTGACGCTGTTTCTTCTATTCCTTTTGCAAGATTAAGATATCAAAACAAAGCAAGAAAATTTGCTGTTTTAAAAATTGTGAATGTTTTAATTAATATTTCTTGTAATTTCTTATTTTTTGTAGTATTTCCGGCATTAATTAAAAAAAGCGAATTTAGTTTTCTTTCAGCTGTTTATTCAGCAGATATTGGTGTTGGCTATGCTTTTATCTCTAATCTTATTGCAAGTACAATTACTTTTATATTATTAATTCCCGATATTTTTTCTATTAAATTTGAATTTGATAAAAAGTTGTTAAAACAAATGTTGGTTTATGCTTTTCCATTACTAATAGTTGGTACTGCAGGAATGATAAATGAAGTTTCTGATAAATTTTTGTTAAAATATTTGCTTCCAAAAAATGTAAATGCAATGAAGCAAATAGGTATTTATGGAGCAAATTACAAAATTGCTGTTCTAATGACAATATTTATACAAATGTTTAAATATGCAGCAGAACCTTTCTTTTTTAAACAAGCAAACAAAAAAAATTCAAAAGCAATTTATGCCGAAGTAATGAAGTATTTTGTTGCTTTTGGTTTATTAATATTTCTCGGTGTAACTCTTTACATTGATATATTTAAACATTTTATTGATGCAAGGTTCTATTCAGGCTTGAGAATTGTACCTATTGTTTTACTTGCTAACTTATTTCTTGGAATTTTTTATAATTTATCTGTTTGGTATAAAATTAACAATTTAACTAAATATGGAGCTTATATTGCTTTGTTTGGTGCTACAATAACAATTATTCTTAATTTTATTTTCATTCCTAAAATTGGATATATGGCTTCTGCTTGGGCAACGTTTATTTGTTATTTTACAATGATGATTTCTTCTTTTTTTCTTGGTAGAAAATTTTACCTCGTTAAATATGATTTAAAAGGAATAATGATTTTCTTTGCTTCAGCTTTAATACTCTTCTTTATTGATAATCAAATATATATAGATAACTTTTTTATAGCTTTTTTTGTTAAAGCAATATTAATTTTAATTTTTATTGTGATTTTTATGTTTAAAGAAAAAATTAAATTATCAGATATTAAAAGATGACTTTTAGTATGATATAATACAACTCTATAGTAAATAAGCAAGAAACCGCACAAAAGAACTTACAATAATTTTGATATTAATTTGTATTAAATTATAGTTACATTTGTAAGTTTTATCTAAAATTCAAAAAAATATGCAAGTTAAAATAGTAAATGTATCAAACAACGACTTACCTGCTTATAAAACCAAATTCTCAGCAGGATTAGATCTCAGAGCGAATCTTGAAAAAACTGTTGTTTTAAAACCATTAGAAAGAAAACTTATACCAACCGGTTTATTTATTGAGTTGCCTGAAGGTTACGAAGCACAAATAAGACCAAGAAGTGGTTTAGCTTTAAAAAATGGTATTACTGTTTTAAATACACCGGGAACAATTGATGCAGATTACAGAGGAGAAATTGGAATAATTCTTGTTAACTTATCAAACCAAGATTTTGAAATTAATAATGGCGATAGAATTTGTCAGATGATAATTGCAAAATACCAACAAGTTGATTTGCTTCAAGTAGATGTAATTAACGAAACAGAGAGAGGAGCGGGTGGCTTTGGACACACAGGAAAAAAATAAAATTTTTAATTTAGAAGTATATGTTTTAAGCGAAACATTCAACATTCAATATTCAATTTTTAACTAAAATAGATATGAATATAATAATTCCAATGGCAGGAATGGGCAAACGTATGAGACCTCATACTCTAACTGTTCCAAAACCGTTAATATCAATAGCAGGTAAACCAATTGTAGCTCACTTGGTAGATGAGTTATCGAAAGTGTATAATGATAAAATAGATGAAATTGCTTTTATTGTTGGTGATTTTTCACAATTAGTAATAGACGAATTGAAGCAAATAGCTTTATCATATAATGCAGAACCAAAAATTTATCATCAAACAGAACCGCTTGGAACAGCACATGCAGTTTATTGTGCATCAGAATCGTTAAAAGGAAATATTATTGTTGCTTTTGCAGATACATTGTTTAAAGCAAACTTTACAATAGATGAAAATGTTGATGGCACAATTTGGGTTAATAAAGTAGATAATCCATCTTCTTTTGGAGTTGTGAAAATTGATAATAATAATTTTATTTCAGATTTTATTGAAAAACCAAAGGAGTTTGTTTCCGATTTGGCAATTATTGGTATTTATTATTTTAAAGAAGGAGAGATTCTTAATAATGAACTTGCTAAACTAATTAAAGATGATTTTAAAGTAAATGGCGAATACCAATTAACCGATGCTTTGAAAAGAATGCAGGTAAAGGGAATTCAATTTAATACAGGTAGTGTTGATGAATGGTTAGATTGTGGAAATAAAGATGCAACAGTTTATACAAATCAACGTATGCTTCATCATTTCGATAAAAAGAAACTTATCTCAAGTAATTCAAAAATTATCGATTCTAAAATAATTGAACCATGTTATATTGCTGATAATGTAACAATAGAAAATTCAGTAATAGGCCCATATACAACTATTCATAATGGAACAAAAATTATTAATTCTATAGTGAAAAATACTGTTATTCAGCAAGATGTTATTATTGAAAATCAAAATATTGAGAATTCAATGATAGGAAATAATGTGAAAATTTCTTCTAAACCCGATGATTTGAGTATAGGTGATTTTACAACAATTTTTAAATAATTAGTTTATTAATAATAATTTAACGAGTTTTAAGTTTTCTTTTTAGACACAAATTATATAATCAATTATGAATTACTCATTTTTTAAAGTAATTAAAAACAAAAGAATATTTTTATTAGTACTGTTTTTTTGTTTTTCTTTTTCGGGCTTTTCGCTTTCTACAAAGCTCATATTGACTAAATCTGATACACTGACAAGTAAACAGAAATTTGACTTTAAATATGCTTTTATTGATGCAAACCGTCAGTTGATGTTGCAAAATTATGATGTAGCTCAAGGTTTATTTTTAAAGTGTTTAGAAATTGACAAAAAAAGCGCAGCTTCTTATTATCAATTAGCTTATATTAACTATTCGACAAAAGAATACGATAAAGCATTAAAGTATGCCGAAAAAGCAGTTGAAATTTCTCCCAATAATTTATGGTACAATTTTTTATTATCTTCTATTTATCAAGAACTTAATGATTTAAAAAGCGCATCGAATGTTTATAAAAATTTAATTAAATTATATCCTCAGAATTATGATTTATATTTCGAATATTCATCTTTATTAGCTTTAAATAATCAGTTTTCTAAATCGATTAAAATATGTGAAAAATTAGAAGCTAAAATTGGATTTTCTGAAAAAATATCGATGCAGAAGGTTAAAATCTTTTTCATGCAAAATAATAAAAAAGCTGCCTATAAAGAATTACACACTTTAATAAATAAATTTCCACGAGAAACTAAATATTATTTAGTTTTAGCAGATTCGTATGTCAACGAAAAAGATTATGAAGGAGCCAAAAATGTATATGAGTCTTTACTAAAATTATTTCCAAATAATGGAGAAGCACATTTTTTTCTGGTTCAGTATTACATCCAAAAAAGAGAATTTAATAAAGCTTTTGATGAATTAAAGCATGTTTTTGCCAGCAAAACTTTCGATGCCGATCAAAAAGTGCAAATGTTTGTATCCTTTTCTAAAAGTATAGGTGACAACAAAGAGCTAAATAATAAATTTAATGAATTATTTAATATTTTACTTGAAACAAACCCTGATAATTTGGACGTAAAAATATTGAGTTCTGATTATTTCTACAGAAATAAAGAGTATAAAAAAGCAAGGCAAGAATTAGAATTTGTAATTAAAAAAAGAAAAGACAACATTTATGTGTGGCAGCAATTATTGTTGGCAGACAATATGCTTCAAGATTTTGAGGCAATGTATAATCATAGTACAGAGGCAGTTAAATATTTTCCTAATCAATCATTTTTCTATCTTTTTAAAGGACTATCATCTTATCAATTAAAAAATTACAATATTGCAATTGATGCTTTAGATTTTGGAAAAAAACTTGTTGTTGAGACCGACCCATTAATAAAGCAATTTTATTTGTATTTGGGAGAGGTATATTATCAATTAAAAAATTATGAAAAATCATTTAATAATTTTGATATTTATTTAAATCTTGAGCCGGAGGATACTTACGCACTTAATAATTATAGTTATTACTTGTCGCTACTCGAAAAAAATCTAGATAAGGCAGAATCAATGAGCAAAAAGGCTATAGAAAAGGAACCTAAAAATTCAACTTTTTTAGATACTTATGCATGGGTGCTTTACAAAAAAAAGAATTACACCGAAGCACTTGAAATAATGAAACGAGCAATTGAAAGTGGTGGAGACACCAGTAGTGTTATTGTAGAGCATTATGGTGACATTTTGTTTAAAAATAAACAAATTAAAGAAGCAGTAGAGCAATGGAAAAAAGCAAAGAAAATTGGGTCAACAACAAAAAACTTAGACGAAAAAATTAAGGAACAAAAACTAATTGAATAATTTTTATTTATGATTAACAGAAAGACAAATATTTATTTATATTTTTTTATACTAATATTTTTGTATTCGTGTGGAGTAACAAAAATAGTGAAAAGAAACAAAATTAAAGATCTGCATATAGAGAAAATATATTCAGAAGTAAAGGAGAATGAATTTGTTTATAATACTTTATCAATAAAGTATTCATCAAAAATTAATTTAAATGGTAAAGAAAATAATGTTAACGGATTAATAAGAATAAAGAAAGACTCAGCAATTTGGATATCGGTTTCTCCGGGATTTGGAGTTGAAGTTATGCGTATTTTAGCAAGCCCCGATAGTGTTAAATTATTGAATAAACTAAACACAACCTATTTTGCAGGTGATTATAGTTATTTGAATAAGTTATTTAATTTTAAATTTGATTATAACTCACTGCAGTCAATATTTACAAATGAGTTCTTTACTTATAATTTAAAAGAAAAAAAGAATCCTATTACTAATTTTACTTCAAAAATTGAATCAAACAAATATTTTTTGCAATCCTTGCCAAAAAGTAATTCTAAAGAAGACGTTTTAACAAATTCACCGGTGATGCAACAAATTATTGTATCGCCAAAAGATTTTAAAATTACTAAAATATTATTATTCGATTATATTAAAAATAGAACATTACAGGTAGATTACTCAAATTTTGAAGATATTGAAGAAAATTCACTACCAAAAAATATTGATTTTAGATTTAACACAAACCAAAAAAAATCGATAATTAATTTAAAATACAATAAGGTAGTAGTGAATAAAAAATTGAAAATGCCTTTTAAAATTTCAAAAAAATATTTGCCAATAAATTAGATTAATAAATTATTTTAACGTTTATAAATAGAAGTTTTGTGAACAGAAAACAAATTAAAATATTACTTAATATTATTTTATTTTCATTTTTAGCTCTTCATTCTTTTGCACAAACAAAAAATGATTTAGAAAAGCAAAAGAAAATTTATGAGAAAAAAATTAAATATACAAACCAATTATTAAACCAAACAAAAAAAAGCACAAAGTATTCTTCACACAAACTACTTATTTTACAAAATAAAATATCGAACAGAAATCAGTTAATAAATAATATAGAGCAAGAGATTGCTTTGTTAGATACAATTATTTATAACGACCAAAAGAAAATATTGCAGCTTAGAGCTAATTTAAAGCAGCTTAAGCAAGAGTATGCCAAAATGATATATTATGCCTACAAAAACAGGCGTTATTACGATAAACTAATGTTTATATTCGCCTCAGAGGATTTTAACCAAGCATATAAGCGATTAAAATATTTTCAGCAATATTCACAATATAGAAAGCGACAAGCTGATTTAATTGTAAATACAAGATTAGAACTTCTACAAAAATTAGATAGCATTGAAATAATAAAGGCACAAAAATTAGAATTAGTATATGAAAAGAAAAAAGAGAATTATAGTTTAATATCAGAAAAAGAACAGCAGTCGAGCATTTTAAATAATTTAAAGTCAAAAAAATCTAAATTAATAAGACGTCTTAGAAAACAACAAATAGCTGCAAATAATTTACAAAAACGAATAGAGGCAATTATTGCCGAAGAAGCACGAAAAGCAGCAGCTCATGCCAGAAAAAGTGGGAAAGGAGATAGCAAAGTTTTTATGTTAACACCTAAAGATAAGTTAGTTTCTAAAGAATTTTTTAAAAACAAACAACATTTGCCATGGCCAACTCAAAGAGGTATTGTTACATCTTATTTTGGTGAGCACGCACATCCCTTTTTGAAAGGTATTGTTATTAGAAACGATGGTATTGATATTACAACCACTAAAGGTTCGGTAATAAGATCTATTTTTGATGGGGAAGTATCAAGAGTTTTTTCAATAAAAGGAGCAAATATTACAGTAATTATTCGACACGGCAATTATTTAACAGTTTATTCAAATCTTAGAGATGTAATTGTTAAAGCAGGAGACAAAGTAAAAGCAAAACAAACAATAGGTGTTGCTTTTACCGATGCTGATAATGATAACAAAACGGTTGTAAAATTCCAGATTTGGAAAGAGAACAAAAAGTTAAATCCGATTCTTTGGTTAGCTCACAAATAACTTATGACTAATACTAGTTCAAATATTTTATATAATAAATTAGATTCTTTTATTAAAAAGTATTACAAGAATTTAATTCTGCAAGGTTTATTTCTTACTTTAATAATTTTGCTTAGTATTTTTTTTATAGCAAGTGTTTCCGAATATTTTATTTATTTTTCAACCATAACCAGAACATTAATTGTATGTGTTTTTATTTTTCTTTTAGTTTACACAATAATTTCTTACCTACTGTTTCCAATATTAAAGCTTTATAATATAAAAAAGCATATTACTTATAAACAAGCAGTATCAATAATTAATAAGCATTTTCCTGAAATTAAAGATAGTTTACTAAATAGTTTAGAATTATTGCAAGAAGAAAAAAATAATACGCAGTTTTCTCATCAATTATTAGAGGCAACTATCGAACAACGAATAAAAAAATTAAAACCATATAATTTTGCTTTTGCAGTAAATGTTAAAAGAAAATTTTTTTATGCTAAAATACTAAGCACAGTTTTAATAACTTTTTTTTTATTTCATATTTTTTTCCCATCAATAATTAATCAAGGAGCAAAAAGAATTATTAATTATAAAATTCACTACACAAAACCGTTGCCGTTTAATTTTTCTATTTTGAATAAAAATTTAAAAGTTCACAAAGGATCTGATTTTATTTTGAAAGTAAAACTGGATGGAAAAGAAATTCCAAAAAATCTTTTTGTTTCTTTTAGAGGAAATGAATATTTAATGAAAAAAAACGAAAATAACATTTTTACCCATGAATTTCAAAATGTGAACAACTCAATTAGTTTCAAATTAACTAATGAGGACTTTTCTTCAGAAAAATTTCAATTAGCGGTATTGCCCATTCCGCTTATTATTGACTTCAATATTTCGCTTTTTTATCCCCCTTACATTGCAATAAAAGAAAAAACCTTAGCTAATGTAGGCGAATTTTCTATCCCTGCAGGCACAAAAGTTAAGTTTGAAATTAATTCTGTTAATACAGATTCATTATTTATTTTATTTTCTGATTCGACAAAACATTTTGCCCAAAAAAAAGATAATAAATTTTTTTTCACAAAGAGATTTTATAAATCTACTAATTATTCAATTTCATTAAAAAATCAAAATTTACTAAAAAAAAATATTGTTAATTATTCCATTGATGTAATTCCTGACATGTATCCAAATATTGAGCTTGTTTCATTAGAAGATTCTGTTGATATGAATTTATATTATTTTAAAGGAATGATTAACGATGATTACGGATTTACAAATTTAAAATTTCAATATAAACTTTCATCAGAACCGGATTCTGTTTTTGATATTCATATTCCCATTAATAATAATATAAACAATCAGGAGTTTTACTTTGCAACTGATTTCAAGCAACTCTTAAATGAAGCAAACAAAATTAATTATTGTTTTATTATTACGGATAATGATAAAATTTCAGGTTTTAAATCAACCAAAAGTAAAATTTTTGAGTTTTCAAAACCAAGTGCTGATAGCTTGCATGCTCTTGAAAACAAAACAAACCAAGAGATTGAGGAAAACCTGCAAAAAGCAGCTATGTTAGCTCATGAATTAAGCAGAGATATTAAAGAGTTTCAGAAACAAAATATAAATTCAAATCTTACGTCGTGGGAAAAAAAGAAATTTTTAAAAAATATGACCGACAAACAAAAAGAGCTTGAGAATATTCTCAACAAGATTAATAAAAAGAATATTGATAAAAATAATTTTGTTAAATCGTTCGATAAAAAAAATAAAGACATATTAGAAAAACAAAAGAAAATAGATGAGCTGTTAAAAAATCTTTTAAGTGATGAAATTAAAGATTTAATGAAACAATTGGAAGAGCTGCAAAAAAAGTTTGATAAAAATAAAGTGAATCAGCTTGCACAAAAAATGAATTTGTCATTTGAAGATTTAGAGAAGAGACTAGATAAGAATTTAGAGATTTTAAAAAGATACCAAATTGAACAAAAAGTTGATAATACAATAAATGACATTAAAATATTAGCCGAACAGCAACAAAAATTATCCCAAGAAACAAAACATAAATCAAAGGACAATAAACAATTATTAGAAGAGCAATCTTCACAACAGGAAAAAATTAACGAGATACAAAAAAAATATAAAGAAATACAAAAAGAAAATTCGGAACTGGAAAATAAATTTAAGCTTGATAATTTTAACAAACAATTCGATGATATTAAAAAGCAGTTTCAATCAGGTAAAGAAAAATTGTCAAACAGTCAAAACAGAAAAGCTTCTAAAAGTCAATCAGAAAACTCAAATAAGCTAAACGACCTAGCGCAGTCAATGCAAGAAATGATGATGCAAAATATGCAACAACAAGTAAGTGTAGACATTCAACAACTGAGACAAATACTTTATAATTTACTTTCATTTTCCTTTGATCAAGAAGAACTTATAAAACAAGTAAAAACAATTAAAACAAATAACCCGAAATATTCTTCAATTTTAAACTCGCAACACAAACTCAAAGATAATTTTGTTATAATAAGCGATTCGCTTTATGCAATATCAAAACGCACAATGCAATTATCATCGTTAATAGATAAAGATGTTTACAAAATAAATACTAATTTAGAAAAAGTAATTGGTGAGTTAGAGGAAAGACAAAAGGGAAAAGCGCAAACATCGCAACAGTTTATTATTACGTCTGTTAATAATTTAACTTTATTTCTGTCTGAAGCATTAAAGTCATTAAATAAAATGCAGGCAAATAGTGGAAAAACCGGAAATAAATCATGCAAAAAACCCGGACAAGGAATGCCATCAATTTCACAAATGCGGAAAGGACAACAATCCTTAAAATCGCAACTTCAAAATATGATAAACCAGCTAAAAAGTGGAAAAGGACAGCCCGATCAAAATGCATTAAATAAGCGATTATCGCAAATGCTTGCACAGCAAGAAATTTTTCAACAAATGATAAACGAGTTATCAAACAATGCAACAAGAGAAATGCATAATATCTTGCAGGAAATAAATAAAAATTTGCAAAAAAATATTAATGATATAATAAATAGAAATATTAATCGCGAAACAATAAAGCGACAAAATTTAATTATAACAAGACTTTTGAAAGCCGAAAAAGCAGAATATGAAAGAGAAAAAAATAAAAAAAGAGAGTCGCAACAAATAAAAGATTACAAAATAAGTAACCCCAAAAAATTATTTGAGTATAAAAGAGAAAATGTTAACTTTAACGAAATTTTACAGTTTAAAAATTTAAAATTAAATTCTTATTATAATAAAAAGTATAAAAATTATTTAAAAGAATTAAAATTTATTATAAATGATTAATACCATATATATTTCATCTAAAATAGAGAATATTTCTATAATTGAGAGTTTAGTAGATCAATTATCAAGGGAATATTCTTTAGGATCAGTTGTATATGGTAATATATTGGTAGCATTATTAGAAGCCGTTACTAATTCAATAATGCATGGTAATAAAATGGATCCTGAGAAGCAAGTCAAAGTAACTTATTCTTTAACAGATGAGTTTGTAGAGTTCAGTATATCTGATGAAGGCGAAGGTTTTGACTTTGAAAATATACCTGACCCAACAAGACCACGAAATGTTGAGAAACCAAACGGTAGAGGAGTTTTTCTAATGTCACACCTTACCGATGAACTTGTTTACAATAAAGAGAAAAGTGAAATTATAATGCGTTTTAAAATTTAGTTTGTTGTGGTACGTTTTTATTTTGAGAGCATAAATCGATTTCCGTTAAAAAAATTAGAAATAAAAAATTGGTTAAAAAAAGTCATAATTAATGAGAATTATGAGCCGAGCAATATTAATCTAATTTTTTGTAGTGATAAATATCTTATAGAAATTAATAAAAAATATTTAGCACACGATTATTTTACTGATATTATTACGTTTAATTATTGCGAAGAAAAGTTAATTGCAGGAGATATTTATATAAGTGTTGATAGAATTAAAGAGAACGCTTCTTTATTTAAAACTAATTTTGAAAATGAGCTTAATAGAGTTATGGTTCATGGAATTCTGCATTTGTTAAAATATGATGATAAAACGGAAGAGCAGAAAAAAGAAATGACTGCAAAAGAAAATCAATATTTAAAAATCCGTTAATTTTTTTATCTTTTATACTATTCCTTAATCCGCTTTATTCATGCAAAAAGAAATGAATCGCATGAATTAGCGATGGATAGTGGGAAGTAAAGCGAGAAAACCCCGCATTAGAAGAACCCAAATTTGGGCTTATTAAAAACACCAAATTTGTTGGTAATTCTTAAGCGTAGAAAAATTAGGAATTTTTCGGGTTAATTTTAATAAATTCTTTTATGATTATAAAAATAATATAATCATTATAAGGAATTATAATTAGCAAAATTCAATAAACATATGTTACCTTTTTATGATATAATAGTTGTAGGAGCAGGGCATGCCGGTTCTGAAGCAGCAGCCGCTGCAGCAAATCTTGGCTCAAAAGTTTTATTAATAACTATTGATATGTCGAAAATTGCACAAATGTCTTGTAATCCCGCCATGGGAGGAATTGCAAAGGGACAAATTATGCGAGAGATTGATGCTCTTGGAGGATACTCGGCAATTGTTACTGACAAGTCTATGATACAATTTCGCATGCTTAATCGCTCAAAAGGTCCTGCAATGTGGAGTCCTCGTGCACAATGCGACAGAATGAAATTTTCTGAGGAATGGAGAAAAGCTCTAGAGGGAATATCAAATTTAGATTTGTTTCAGGATACTGTTTGTGAATTAATTGTTGAAGATAACGAAATAAAAGGTGTTATTACTGAATTAGGATTTAAGTTTTATTCCAAAGCTGTTATTTTAACAAACGGAACTTTTCTTAATGGCTTAATGCATGTTGGACAAAAAAAAGTTAAGGGAGGAAGAATTTCTGAACCTTCTTCATACGGACTAACAGAGCAATTAAGAAAACTCGGGTTTGTTGCAGGCAGAATGAAAACAGGAACACCCGCAAGAATTGATGGAAGAACAATTGATTTTTCAAAGATGGAGGAGCAAAAAGGTGACGAAGTACCACAAAATTTTTCTTTTATACACACAGAACCAATTCTTACAAAACAAAGGAGCTGTTTTATTACTTATACAAATCAGGATGTTCACGATCAATTAAAAGTTGGCTTCGACGATTCTCCTCTTTTCGACGGAACTATTCAAAGCATAGGACCAAGATACTGCCCAAGTATAGAAACAAAATTAGTTACTTTTGCAGAAAAAGACAAGCACCAGCTGTTTCTTGAACCCGAAGGAAGGGAAACAATTGAATTTTATATAAATGGGTTTTCTTCTTCTTTGCCTTGGGATGTTCAGCTTTCTGCAATACATAAAATAAACGGACTCGAAAATGCTAAAATTTTTCGCCCGGGTTATGCCATAGAATACGATTATTTTGACCCTACTCAAATAAATCACACACTAGAGACAAAGTTAATTTCAAACCTTTATTTTGCAGGTCAAATTAATGGAACCACAGGATACGAAGAAGCAGCTGCACAAGGATTAATGGCCGGAGTTAATGCACACTTGAAAATACAAAACAAAAACGAATTTATTTTAAGTCGCGACGATGCTTATATTGGTGTTCTTATTGATGATTTGGTTACAAAAGGTGTCGATGAACCATACAGGATGTTTACCTCTCGTGCTGAATATAGAATTTTATTGCGACAAGATAATGCCGATTTGAGATTAACCGAAAGAGCACATAATTTAGGACTTGTGTCTGAAAAACGCTACAAGAACTATCTGTATAAAAAAGAAAATTTAGAAAAACTAATTAATTTTGTAAAAAAACAAAGTGTAAAACCTGAGCAAATAAACAAGAAGCTTGAAGAACTTAAAACATCTCCTATAAAACAATCGGTAAAATTAGTTAATTTAATTTTAAGACCACAGGTGAGTATTTTTGATATTTACGAATATGTGCCTGAATTTAAATCGTTGATAGATGCAATTACAAATAACAGACAACACATTTTAGAGTCTGCAGAAATAGCAATTAAATATTCCGGCTATATACAAAGAGAACAACAAATAGCCAATAAGTTAAAAAGATTAGAAAACGTCAAACTTAATACCGAGATTGATTACAATCGCTTTCTTTCAATTTCAACAGAAGCACGTCAAAAGCTAAATAGAATAAAGCCTAAAACTATAGGACAGGCATTGCGCATAAGTGGAATATCACCATCAGACATAAATGTGCTTTTAGTTGCAATGGGGCGGTAGTGTTCCACGTGGAACAATTTTTAACAATTCATAATCGACTGACTTACAGTAAAAAATGTTTTTTGATTTGCATTTTAACTATAACAACATTTTGTTCCACGTGGAACAAAATGTTGTTATAGTGTTTTTGTTTTGACAAGAGAAGGGCGGTTGGTTTTGGTGGCGTGTGAAAAGGGGGTGTGGAGGTGTGGAAAGTTGTTTGGAAATTGTTTGATTGATTTTTTGTGGTTTGTATAAATTCTTGATTTTTATTCCGTTTGTTTTGTTTTTCTATACTAAAGGTGTAAATTTTTGAGATCCTTGTGGTGTCTTTTTATAATTGTTTTCTTTAATGAAAAAAATGTGATTATTGGTTTATTTAAAACAAAAATATTGCTAAATTGTTTTGTTTTATTTTAAAATAAGAAAAGTATGAAAGAGTTTGAAATATCAGGAACAATTGTTGATGTGGTAAACAAATGTTTTTACAAGGGTGTTGTGAGAGTTTGTGATGCAAAAATAGTTGATGTTGTTAAAAGAGATGATGTAGAAGATCAATTAATTCTTCCGGGTTTAATTGATTCTCATATCCATATAGAAAGTTCAATGCTTGTGCCAAGTGAATTTGCAAAAGCGGCAGTTTTACACGGAACTGTAGCAACGGTTTCTGACCCACACGAAATTGCAAATGTGCTCGGAATAGAAGGGATAAATTTTATGATTGATAACAGCAAAACCGTTCCCTTTAAATTTTATTTTGGTGCTCCTTCTTGTGTTCCGGCAACCGGTTTTGAAACTTCGGGTTTTGAATTAAATAGCGAAAAAATTAAAAATTTGTTAAAAAGTGAGGATATTTATTATCTCGCAGAAATGATGAATTTCCCCGGTGTTATTTATAGTGATAAAGAGGTTGTTGATAAAATTAACTTAAGCAAAAAGTTTAATAAACCTGTAGATGGACACGCTCCGGGATTGTGTGGTAACGATTTAAAAAAATATGCTGATGCAGGAATATCTACCGATCATGAATGTTCTACAATAGAAGAAGCTTTGGAGAAAATTAATTGTGGAATGCAAATTCAGATTAGAGAGGGAAGTGCTGCTAAAAATTTTGAAGTTCTCTGTCAATTAATTGATTCTCATCCGGACAAAGTTATGTTGTGCTCAGACGATTTACATCCCGATAATTTAATTGAGGGGCATATCAACAAATTAATTAAAAAAGCACAAAAAAAAGGATTCGAATTTTTTAATATTTTGCGAGCAGCAACCTACAATCCTGTTAAACATTATGGATTAAATGTTGGACTGTTGCAAAAAAACGACCCCGCCGATTTTATTGTTGTTGATGGCTTAGATAATTTTAATGTTTTAAAGACGTATATAAATGGAGATTTAGTTGCAGAAAATAAAAAGGCATTGTTTAAGACAGATTTATGTAAACCGATAAATAATTTTACAGTAGAAAATATAAGTAAGTCAGATTTAATTGTTAGTGCCGATAATGAAAAACAAATGAATGTTATTAATGCATTCGATGGCGAATTATTTACAAAAAGAATTAGTGTAAAACCAAAAACAGAAAATAATTGTGTTGTAACAGATATTGAAAATGATATTTTAAAGATTGTTGTTGTTAACAGATATGCAAAAAATGCAAAACCAATAGTCGGATTTATCAAGGGATTTGGATTAAAAAAAGGAGCAATAGCAAGTAGCATTGCTCACGATAGTCATAATATTATTTGCGTTGGAACAAACGACACCGATATTTTAAATGCTATAATGAAAATAATTGATAATAAGGGCGGTATTGTTGCGATTAATTCTGATGATGTTTCTGATTTATCATTACCAATTGCCGGATTAATGTCAAATAAACCGGCTCGTGAAGTGGCAAAACAATATCTGTATATTAATAATAAAGCAATAGAATTTGGCTCAAGGTTTTCTGCACCATTTATGACCCTTGCTTTTATGGCTCTTCTTGTAATTCCCGAAATAAAAATTGGCGATAAAGGTTTGTTTGATGTTAATAAATTTCAATTTATATCATTATTTAAATAATTTCTATACTACACAAAAAACTCCCGGCGTTTGAAAAAC
>Ga0164318_10002425_pt1 | contig 17333 bp, 12 predicted proteins | sample GuaBasSedimGuay9_FD_113734 | JGI IMG/M metagenome (GOLD analysis project Ga0164318, IMG submission 113734) | Subseafloor sediment microbial communities from Guaymas Basin, Gulf of California, Mexico - Guay9, Core 4571-4, 0-3 cm | ecosystem: Environmental > Aquatic > Marine > Hydrothermal vents...
AAAGGCTGCGCTGGCTATACTGAATATCTGCAAAAACAATCTTCGGCTACCAATGGTTGCAATAAGCGATAGACACTTTTCAGATTTAGAAATATTGATAAATGACTTTAAAATCTAGACCTTAGAATTTTGACTTTAAACTTTAGACTTTTATTCATGATTAAATATGCACTTTTATTTGTAGCCCTTCTTTTTTCCTCTCAGATATGCACCGCTCAGGATGTAGATAAAATACTAAAAGAAAGAGGTGAAGTTTATTTTAGTTTTGAATTAAAACCAGAGACAAATCCTGGTGAGCAATTGGCTATAATCGATGGAATAATTTCGATAGATAAAGTCACAACTACGAAAGTACTGGCCTATGCCAATACAAAAGGTTTTGAACAATTTCAAAAACTTAGCTATTCCATTGATGTACTTACCGCCCCTTCCATGCTTTTAAGCCAGAAAGAAATCGATGGCAGTGGCTCACGAGTCAACTGGGATTATTATCCAAACTATAGCGAATACATCGACATCATGAACCAGTTTGTAACAGATTATCCATCCCTTTGTGAACTTGTAAATATCGGCTCGACTGTTGAAGGTCGGGATTTACTTTTTATACATATAAACAACAATTTAGGAACGGAAGCCGACGAACCCGAATTTATGTATACGTCATCCATGCATGGCGACGAATTAACGGGTTATATTTTAATGCTGCGCTTAATTGAACATTTATTGGAAAACTATGGAACCGATGAACGGATTGCCACCCTGGTAAATGAGATTGATATTTGGATTAACCCCCTGGCCAATCCCGATGGGACTTTTGCCGCTGGCGACCAAAGTGTTTTCGGAGCCACCCGTTTCAATGCCAACTATATAGACCTGAACCGCAATTATCCCGATCCGGAAGACGGCCCTCACCCTGATGGCAATACATACCAGGATGAAACACAGGCTTTTATGGATTTTGCCGATGCCCACCATTTTACACTCTCGGCCAATTTACATACCGGTGCCGAAGTAGTAAATTATCCCTGGGACACCTGGGCAAAACTTGCAGCAGATGATGATTGGTGGTATTATATTAGCAGGCAATATGCCGATACGGCTCACACATTTGCACCCGCAGGCTATCTGACTGATTTAAATGATGGTATCACAAATGGTTATGCCTGGTATTCAATTTCAGGAGGCAGGCAAGACTATATGAACTACGAAAAGCAGTGCCGGGAATTCACATTAGAATTATCAAGTACAAAACTCCCTCCCCCATCACAACTTCCTGATTTTTGGGAATACAATTATCGGTCGTTATTAAGCTATTTGGGACAATCCCTGTTTGGGGTTCGGGGTCTAATTACTGATGCCAATACTGGCGAAGCTGTTCATGCAGAAGTATTTATCGAATCTCACGACAAAGATCAGTCACAGGTGTTCTCATCGCTACAAATAGGAAATTATCACAGGCTTCTCCATTCGGGTACTTACTCCATTACTTATCGTGCAGAAGGCTATGAACCCTTCATTGTAAATAATGTAGTGGTGGCTAATGACAGTACCACAATAATAAACGTCCAATTGGATTCGTTGGTTGGAATAGAAGATATTACACCCCAAACGCAAGTATTTATTTATCCCAATCCTGTGGAAGATATCATCAATATACGCTTAGCTGAAATATCAAAAGAAATAGTTCTGATAAATTCGAGTGGTATTGCTGTGTCAAAAATTGTTCCCACTTCAAAAAACAGCCAATTGGATGTGAGTAGGCTATCGAAGGGAATGTATTTCTTAGTAATCCGTTTTGAAGAACATACTGATTACAGGAAAATTATTGTTCAATAAATTCCTGAGGGCAACGAAATAATCTGAAATTAATAAATGAAAATCTGACGCATTGAATTAATTATCAGAAGGCGGCTATTTCTTAAATAGGTTTACCAATCGATACTGATTCCTTCATTCAATCCAATACGAATCGCCAAAATAAACAGCACTGTAAAAACAAGAACAGACCAGGAAATATTACCTACCTTTTTCTGTTCATCGTCAAACTCATGCGATTCCATACTGTTCATTTTAACTAAAACAATGATCAAAAGAACACCCATTACAAACCAGGAGTATTGTTCCTGAACAGGAATAGTAGGCAAAAAGAACAAAACTCCGATTACAGAACCAATAATATAAGGAACTATAACCTGAGCCGTTATAAAAAAAGGCATGTTTCTATCATTCAGTTTATTAAAGTACGCATTCGCCGAAAGAAATAAAGGGCGCGTAACTATAAAAGCCGAAAGAATTAAGCCAAAAAATCCCACAAGAGCGATAAGCATTTTTGAAGTATCCTGAAGGTACATCCAGTTAAAAACGTGACCCAATTCGTGGGTAAAAATATTTCCAATAGATAAACTACTAAAAACAAAATTGAAAGCGTGGAGAGAAAACCAAATAAAAATAATCTTCATCCGACCATCCTCATCAACAAACCCATTATAGGCCATTAATGAAAGTATTCCAAAAATAAAAACAAGTATTGGGCCGGCACTATATATCAGGCTTACCGAATCATGTGTCCACTCGTAATCTCGTATAAGGAAGTAAACCGTGTCATAAGTAACAACAATGGGATAATCAAACACCCCTATCATCAACACTTTAACAAATAAGTTAAGGTAAAAAACAAATAAATAGGCCAACACAAAAGTCGAAGTCGAATTAATAGCAATGACCCAAAAATTTCTTCTGCTTAGCTTAGTCTTTACTGGCATACGTAAAAATGCTTTTAGCTTTTAGGGAACTACTTGACCACCTGTTTATTAAACTGATCAGAATAGAATTTGGTTTCGAGTTTGTGCTTTATATCCTTAAACGCGCTTATCGTATAATCAACATCATCCATTGTATGAATAGCAGTTGGAATAAGCCTTAAAAGCATAACCCCTTTTGGTACAACTGGATAAACCACAATTGAGCAGAAGATATTATAATTCTCTCGCAGGTCAGTAATAACATGTGAGGCCTCACCAATTGTTCCACTAAGGATTACTGGTGTGACCGGTGACTCCGTCGCTCCTAAATTCAAGCCCAAACCGCGTAGACCTTTTTGCAAAGCATGAACAATAGTCCACAACTTTTCCTTGTGCTCAGGTTGATCTCTCAACATTTCCAGACGTTTTAAAGCACCTATAACCATTGGCATAGGAAGTGATTTTGCATAAATCTGCGAACGCATATTGAACTTTAAGTATCTAACAATTTCTTTTTTCGCGGCAACAAAACCACCGATACCTGCCATTGCTTTTGCGAATGTTCCAAAGTAAAGATCCACTTCATCCTGAACACCAAAATGTTCGTCGGTACCAGCACCTGTCGGGCCCATTGTACCAAAACCATGTGCATCGTCAATAAACAGGCGAAAGTTAAATTTCTTTTTTAAAGCCACTATTTCCTTTAGCTTGCCTAAATCGCCAGACATGCCATAAACGCCTTCTGTTATCAGCAGAATTCCTCCTCCGGTTTTATTGACAATTTTTGTAGCCCTTTGGAGCTCCTTTTCCAGGTTCTCCATATTGTTGTGTGGATAAACAAAACGTTTACCAAAATGCAGTCGCATACCATCTATAATACAGGCATGTGCTTCCGAATCGTAAACAATTACATCTTTACGGTCGACCATGGTATTGATAATTGAAACCATTCCCTGGTAGCCATAGTTTAATAAATACGAAGCTTCACGTCCGACAAAATCAGCTAATTTTTCTTCTAACTCTTCGTGGTATTTCGTTTGTCCCGACATCATACGGGCACCCATTGGGTAAGCCATTCCCCACTCGGCAGCAGCTTCGGCATCAGCTTTACGCACATCAGGATGATTTCCAAGTCCCAGATAATTGTTCAGACTCCACACCAACATTTCCTTTCCCTGAAAGATCATTTTATTAGAAATCTGACCTTCCAGTTTTGGGAAAAAATAATAACCATCACCAACATCGGCATATTGACCCAGGGGACCTAAATTCACTGTACACTTATCAAAAACATCCATCTTAACATTATTTAATTTGAAAAAGCAAAAGTAAGGATTTTACGGAATTCAACAAGGCGTAATTTCTGTTATCATTTTAAAAAATAAAGTGTTGCTCTAATGTGCTTATTCATATAAAACCAAAGTATTATGATGAACTTTTAAATGAATGTCTTAGCCATCAAAAACTTCAGGGGGCTTCAATAAAAAATGTGGGTAAAAAAGAAAAAAGTATCACTAAAAACGGACTTTTATATTTTTTTATGAGACAGAAAATAAAGAGACTGATTTTTCGTTTTGTTCTTCAACAAATTAGTCTATTTTTGCGCCATGGTAAAAAAAGTGTTTTTCTATTCCTTAGTTACTGTACTACTTGCTGTTAGCTTTGGCTGCTCTGGTCATAAGAAGATGCTGAAAACCGGTACTAACGAAATGAAGTACAATACCGGAATGGATTTATATGAAGCTGGCGACTTTAATAAAGCACTTCAGTTTTTTGATATTCTACGGGCAGTGTATCGCGGAACCGAAAAAGGGGAATTGCTAACCTACTATTCTGCCAACTGCTATTTTCAGTTAAAAGATTACAATATTGCCAGTTACTACTACAAACAATATACACAAATGTACCCCAGGGGCGAACAGGCAAAAGAGGCAAGTTTTCTATCTGCCTACTGTCATTATCTTGATTCGCCAAGATACTCTCTTGACCAAACCAGCACTTACATTGCGTTAAAGGAGTTGCAATTATTTATTGACCAATATCCAAAAAGCAATAAAGTAGAAGAAGCAACTAGGTTGATGGATGACCTGAGGGCTAAACTGGAAACCAAAAGCTACAATATTGGAAAACTCTACTACAAAACAGAGGACTTTCAGGCCGCTATCACCTCTTTTGAAAGCCTGCTAGATGATTACCCAGATACAGAATATAAAGAAGATATTTTATACTATATTACCACGGCCTACTTTACTTACGCCGAAAAAAGTATTTATTCCAAAAAGCTTGAACGTTACGAAAAAACCGTTGAAGCCTATAACAACCTGGTTTATTTTTATCCTGAAAGTAAATACATTAAGGAAACCAAGGAAATTAACGATGCAGCAAGAAAACATTTGATAAATTAATTTATAACCAATGGACTATAAAAAAGTAAAAACCGAAACCACAGCCGTTACGCGTCAGAAAGAAAGATTTTATGAGCAGACGGGAAACATTTACGAAACAGTGGTTGTGCTTTCCAAAAGAGCTAACCAGATTGGCACCGAAATAAAAATTGAACTTGACCAAAAGATTGAAGAGTTTGCTCCGGCTACCGACAATCTTGAGGAAATTTTTGAAAATCGTGAGCAAATAGAAATTGCCAAGTTTTATGAGCATTTACCAAAACCTAGTTTGCTTGCAATTGATGAATATCTTAACCATAGAATTTATATCCGCAATCCTCACAAAGAAAAATCAGGATACTAAACTAATTCGATGCTGAAAGGGAAAAAAATAATCATCGGCATAACAGGAAGTATTGCAGCCTATAAAATCCCGTTTCTTATCCGCCTTTTAAAAAAAGAAGGCGCCGAAGTACAGGTTTTATTAACACCTATGGCAAAGGATTTTGTGACGCCATTAACCCTTTCAACACTTTGTGAGCGACCGGTATTAAGCTCATTCTTTCAAAAAGATGATGGCAACTGGTTTAGCCATGTTGACCTGGGCTTGTGGGCTGACTTGATTTTATTAGCCCCCCTCTCGGCAAATACCCTCGCAAAAATGGCCGGTGGTATTGCCGACAACCTTCTGCTTACAACCATACTTTCTGCACGATGCCCTGTTTATTTTGCCCCGGCAATGGATCTGGACATGTACAAGCACCCTGCGACAAACAAAAATATCAGCAAACTCCAATCATTTGGATACCATTTAATTGAACCTACAAAAGGTGAACTTGCAAGTGGACTTCATGGCTTTGGCCGACTTGAAGAACCTGAAGAAATTTTTGAAATTGTAAAGAAGGAATTAATTCCCAACAGTATTTTTAGCAGTAAAAAAGTACTGATTACAGCTGGCCCAACTTACGAGGCAATCGATCCGGTACGCTTTATCGGCAACCACAGTTCTGGACGAATGGGTATTGAAATTGCTCTTGCTTTTGCACAAAAAGGGGCACAGGTAGAACTGGTGTTAGGACCTTCGGCAATTGAAGTGGAGCACCCACTTATTAAAGTGAGTAAGGTAACAACTGCATCTGAAATGTACGCGCACTGCATCAGTATTTTCCCTAATTGTAATATGGCTATTATGACTGCTGCCGTTGCCGATTTTTCGCCCCTTAAAACCGCTGCTGAGAAAATCAAAAAGGATAGTTCTTTAAAGGAAATTAAACTCAGGCCTACCAAAGACATTCTTGCTAAACTTGGTAAAATAAAAACGGCAAATCAACTCCTTATTGGTTTCGCACTGGAAACAGAAAATGAATTGGCCAATGCTTCTAAGAAATTAGATGCAAAAAATCTGGACCTGATCGTACTGAATTCACTTAAGGAAAAAGGTGCCGGATTTGGACACAAAACAAACAAAGTTAGTCTTCTGCTCAAATCTGGTCAGAAAATTGATTTTCCTTTGAAATCAAAAAAAGAAGTGGCTCAAGATATCCTGACAACTATTGAGCAAAACCTGTTAACAAATCAAGGAAATTAGAATGATCAAAAGGCTTCTAATTATATCGCTTATACTCCTGATAACCAATAACATTTGGTCGCAAGAGTTTTTTTGCCAGGTAAATGTGCAAAGCAAGGAAATAGCAGGGGTTGATAAAACAGTTTTCACCGAAATGCGAAAGGCTATTTATGAGTTCATGAATAACCGAAAATGGTCCAATAACAATTACCAGATTTCCGAACGCATTGAGTGCACCATGATCTTTACCATCTCAGGAGCACAACAGGGTGGCGATGAGTTTAAAGCAAACCTAAATATTGTGTTGCAGCGACCCATTTACAGCACCGATTACAATTCGGTTGTACTTAATATGATTGACAAGGATATTGTTTTTAAATATATCCCAAATCAGAATATGGAGTTTATTGACAATTCATATACCGATAACCTCACCTCGATATTGGCATTCTACGCCTATACGATGATTGGTTTAGATATGGATACTTATTCCCTGTACGGAGGAACGCCGATGTACGAAAAAGCAATGGCTGTTGTAAGTTCTGCACAGAACAGTCCTTTTAAAGGATGGCAGGCCTTTGAAGGAGATAAAAATCGATATCATTTTGTTGAGAATTTGTTAAACTCTGCTTATCGGCCCCTTCGAACATTGCTGTACGAATACCATCTGAAGGGTCTTGACAATATGTCCACCAATATTGACGGCAGCCGTACGACAATTCTAAAAACGCTAAGTTATATGAAGCAGGTTTACGACAAACGCCCCGGTCTTTATTTTTTCCAATTAGTATTGGAAGCTAAGCGTGATGAAATTATAAATATTTTTTCGGAAGCAAGCCCGCAGGAAAAAACAGCAATGATTAACATAATGACCGATATTGATCCTCCTAACGGTTCCAAATACTACAAAGTAAATGAACGATAGTTTGTTTTCATGCTCCAAAATTTATCCATACAAAACTATGCCTTAATAGAACGCCTTGAGATAGCGTTCTCAAATGGATTTACTGTTATTACGGGAGAAACAGGTGCTGGAAAATCGATACTATTAGGTGCTTTAGGGTTGCTTATTGGCAAACGCGCCGATCCAAATGTGTTGATGGATAAACAAAATAAATGTATTGTAGAAGGTTCGTTTGATATTGGAAATTTAGGCCTTCGCGACTATTTTATTGCCAACGATCTGGATTTCGAAACAATCAGTATTCTTCGCCGTGAAATTATTCCATCGGGAAGATCACGTGCATTTGTGAACGATACACCTGTAAATCTTGATGTACTAAAAAAACTGGGTGAGCGGTTGCTCGATATCCATTCACAGCATCAAACTTTGATGCTCAATAATGTTCAATTTCAACTGGAAGTCCTTGACGGCTTCATCAATCAACCCAACCTGCTACAAAACTATCGAGTATCTTTTAAAAAATATGAAAGCAACAGACGGCAACTTGAACAACTTATCCATAAAAATACCGAAGCAAAAAAAGACGAAGATTACATCAGGTTTCAGTACAACGAATTGGAATCGGCAAACTTGAATACTGAAGCCACTGATGAATTAATTGAAAAAGAGAAGTTTCTTACACATGCCGAAGAAGTAATCACAGAAATATCCCATGCAAACCAAATCCTCTCTGAAGACGATTTATCTGTCACAAGCCAAATAAATAAAACAGTGAGCGGACTTCAGCGCATTGCAAAATTCTTTCAGCCTGTAAAACAATTATTAGAAAGACTTGACAATTTGCAAATCGAGATCAAAGACATTGCCACAGAAATAGAATACGCGCTAAATGGTATAACTTTTAATCCGAACGAATTGGAAGAAATTACGAGTAAGCTCGACAATGTTTACAGGCTTCAACAAAAATACGGGCTAAAGTCAGTCGATTCACTTATCGAACTCAGGGATAATTTTGCTGAAAAATTAGAGAATTCTATTTCGTTGAAAGAAGAAATTGAAGCACTTTCAGAAAAGAATGTCTTATTTAAAAAAGACATAGAGAAACTTGCGGGACAATTGCATGACAACAGAAAAATGCATGCCCGCTTATTTGAACAATCAATAATTAAGGTATTGATTCAACTGGGAATGATAGATGCCGCATTAACGATTAATGTAAACAAGCAGGAAACTTATTCCGAACATGGATTTGATGAGATTCTGTTTTTGTTTAATGCCAATAAAGGCGGCACACCCAATGAAATTTCAAAGATTGCCTCTGGTGGCGAACTCTCGCGCCTGATGCTAGCTATTAAGTCATTGGTTAGTAAAGAAAACTTTTTGCCAACGGTTATTTTTGATGAGATTGATGCTGGGGTTTCTGGAGAGATTGCGGGAAAAGTTGGCAACATCTTAAATAATATGTCCAAAAGCCACCAGTTAATTGCCATCAGCCACTTACCGCAAATAGCCTCAAAAGCAAATACACATTTACTCGTTTCTAAACATGACGACAATGGGCAAACCCATTCGCAAATTAATTTACTTGATCATGCTGGCCGTGTGGATGAAATCGCAAAGATGATGAGCAACGAAAAAGTGAGCCAATCTGCAATTGCTACAGCCAAAGAATTACTTAAGCAGGTTTAGGATATTTTACGCTTCCATATTCAGCAACAACTGCCAGTTTTTAAAATCTTCTATCTTTGCTTTTCAGAATCATTCTATATTAAAATATATATCAATGGCTTACAACTTATTAAAAGGAAAAACAGGAATCATTTTTGGTGCATTAGACAATAAATCTATCGCATGGAAAGTCGCTGAACGTGCCCACGAAGAAGGAGCAAAATTTACGCTAAGTAATACGATGACGGCCTTACGATTTGGTCAAATTGACGAGCTTGCTGAAAAATGTGGTGCAGAAGTAATTGCTGCAGATGCGACCAATGTTAAGGACATCGAACACGTCTTTGAACGTTCGATGGAAGTGTTGGGTGGAAAACTTGATTTTGTTTTGCATTCCATTGGCATGTCGTTAAACGTGAGAAAGAAAAGGGTTTACAATGATCTAGACTATAATTTTCTAAATAAAACACTCGACATATCCGCTATCTCATTTCACAAAGTGCTTCAGGTTGCCCACAGGTTAAATGCTATCAATCAATGGGGATCGGTAGTCGCTCTATCATATATTGCTGCCCAACGCACCTTATACGGTTATAACGACATGGCAGATGCAAAATCACTTCTTGAATCGATTGCCCGTAGTTTTGGTTACATTTATGGTCGCGAAAGAAAAATCCGTGTCAATACTATTTCGCAGTCTCCCACGCTTACAACTGCCGGTTCCGGTGTAAAAGGAGTAAGCGGATTGCTTGATTTCACTGAGAGGATGTCGCCTCTTGGCAATGCTGATGCAGATGAATGTGCTGACTATTGTGTGGTTATGTTTTCCGACCTCACAAAGAAAGTAACTATGCAAAATTTATTTCACGATGGTGGATTTTCAAACATGGGCATGAGCCTTGAGGCAATGAAAATGTACAACAGAAGTCTTGAAGACCCTGATGTTAATAAAGTTAAATAGAATAAATACCACGATAAAATATTTTATTAGGATACTTGCTCAAAAGTTAAATTTATTTACTTTTGCGGACTCAAAATGGCGAGGTAGCTCAGTTGGTTAGAGCGTCGGATTCATAACCCGGAGGTCCCGAGTTCAATTCTCGGTCTCGCTACATTACAAACCCCTTTACTAATTGTAGTTAAGGGGTTTCGTATTTTATTGGGTACAGTGTGGGCACAAAAAGAAAACAAAGATGCTACATACTCAATTAGATTATCGTATTTAGCAATTAATAAATAGCCAAACATCGGGAAGCTTATATATGTTTAGGGGTGGTTTTACCTACCAATAATACGTTCTAAACTTTATAATACAAAGATAGCCACCCTTTTAAGAGTGGCTATTGGTGACCCCACCGGGATTCGAACCCAGATCATAAGAACCGGAATCTTACATTCTATCCATTGAACTATGGGGCCGGTTTTGTTATTAGTAATTAGCAACTGGTCGCTAGTTTGACTAATTATCTAATTACTAATTACCAGATAATGGAAACTAGTTTCCATTTATTGTGGAGCTGGAGGGATTCGAACCCTCGTCCAAACAAAGAACCAATAAGCTTTCTACATACATATTTTGTTATTGGTTTTCGACAAGGGCGCGGGAACAAACACCCAAAACCCAAGCTTAGCTTCTTGATTTCATTGCTGCCACGAAGCGGAGCAGAAACTATCCCGAAATTGCTTGCGATCCGTAACCTGGCCGGAATCGGGCGACTCCACCAGCGAACCGTCCCGTCCCCGGTAACCTAGACCAGGAATAGAGCCAATCTACTAAACTTCGATTAGGCTGCGAGAGCGTAGTTATTATCGCCAAATAAAAAATGTGTGACACGGATTAACGAGCTTTATCACGCTGGCTCGGCATGCTTACTTACCCTTTCTGTTGCTGTCAAAACCGGTCAGCCCCATATAAATTAATGAACGTATTCCCTTACCGGAAAGGGGATGCAAAGATAATTAAAAGTACTTAGAGTGCACTAAAGTAAAAAGTGCCTAGAGTTGCACATTTAAAAACAAGAAAAAATAGGCAATTGAAGTACTCTATACTCAAGGCACTTATCAAAAGCTACAACATCAACGGTTCTACAAAACGCTTAATATCTTCTATACTAATTTCATTCGAACAAAGGATGAGCAACCTTTCCACTACATTATGCAGTTCACGTACGTTCCCACTCCATTGAAATCCTGATAGATATTCAATGGCGTCAGAAGTTATTGGAATTTCTGGACGGCCCTGCGCCAGGGAAATAGTTTGAATGAAATGGTTCACCAGTAGTTGAATATCACTTCTTCTTTCACGAAGTGGTGGGACTTCCATTACAATCACACTCAAACGGTGGTATAAATCCTCGCGGAATTTTCCTTCTTTTATTTGCTCCCTGATGTCTTTATTGGTTGCAGCAATTACGCGCACATCAACATTAATTTCTTTCTCCCCTCCTACCCTTACGATTTTATTTTCCTGGAGGGCACGCAGTACTTTGGCTTGTGCCGAAAGGCTCATGTCGCCAATTTCATCCAGAAATAATGTTCCTCCATGTGCCAATTCGAAATCGCCCTTGCGCTGTTTATGAGCAGAAGTAAAAGAACCTTTTTCGTGTCCAAACAACTGGCTTTCTATTAATTCGGAAGGAATGGCTGCACAATTTACCTCAACAAATGGAGATTTAACACGCGCACTTTGCTCGTGAATTTGTCGGGCTACTAACTCTTTTCCTGTCCCATTCTCTCCCTGAATAAATACCCGGGCAGTGGTGGGTGCAACCTGACTTATCATCAGTTTCAAGCCTATTATTTTCTCCGATTCGCCAACGATTTCATATTTTTTATCAAGTTCCTGCCTCAAGGTTTTAGTCTGTACAACAAGGTCATTTTTTTCTACGGCATTTCTTACTGTTGTCAGTAATCGATTAAGATCCGGCGGCTTAACAATAAAATCATAGGCTCCTTTTCTAATGGCTTCCACTGCTGTTTCAATGGTGCCATGACCAGAAATCATAATCACCGGAACCTCCCTGAATTGCATTAGATTTTCCAGTACCTCCATACCATCCATTTCGGGCATTTTAATATCAAGTAGAATCGCATCGTAATTAATTTCTTTTGCTTTTTCCAGGGCTTCCACGCCAGTTGCAGCCAAATCAACGGCATGTTTTTCGAATTCAAGAATTTCTTTAAGCGTCCTTCGGATACTGCTTTCGTCGTCAACTACTAATATTTGTGCCATAATTTGTTTTGTCCAAAATTAGGAATAATTATTGCTTACTTTTAGGTCTTCTAATTATATTTCAAACAGCAATTGACATGAAATACAATACAGCAGTTTTCACATTGCTATTCATGCTGTTAGCAATGGTAAATGGTTTTGCCCAATCACCCAAACCCATTTCGGTAAGTAACGAAAACAACAGCCTGTTAAAATATCCCTGGGCGGGAGGAATGAATGCTGTTCAATTTGGTGAAATAGATATCGACAGAGATGGCACAAAAGATTTATTGGCCTTCGACAGGCGCGGCAATCGTATAATGTGCTTTATCAATAATGGAACTTTGAATACCGTTGATTATTTGTTGAATCAAACCTACGCAAATCAATTTCCCGAATTAAGCGACTGGGCTATTTTTATCGATTACAATGGTGATGGCAAGGCAGATATTTTTACTTATTCGCCTGGCTGGGCAGGGATGAAGGTCTATAAAAATGTTTCTGATAATCTGCTCAAATTCGAATTGGTTGTTTATCCTTATTTGAGTTCTTTTCAAGGAGGCGGATACGTAAACCTCCTGGTTACCAATGTGGATTATCCGGGAATTGCTGATATTGATAATGATGGTGATCTTGATATCCTCACTTTTTGGGGACTCGGTTCATTTGTTGAAATGCACAAGAACTTATCGATGGAAAAATATGGACATGCCGATTCCCTCGATTTTGAGAAAACAGAATATTGCTGGGGAAATTTTGCCGAGAGCGAAGAGTCTAATGCGCTTTATTTAGATTCCTGTTTTTTTAAAGGAATAGATGGAAATAGACAGGAACGGCACACTGGATCTACTTTCCTGTTGTTGGATTTAGATGCCGACAATGACAAAGATCTTTTGCTTGGCGATGTTGATTATCCGGGACTTTTTTCCCTTACAAATGGTGGTGATCCCGAATATGCCCACATCAGTTCTTTCGATACCACTTTCCCCGCAAATAGCGAAACTGTGAATATTTTTTCGATGCCTGTTTCAGCATATATTGATGTAAATAACGATGGCTTGAAAGATTTGTTGGTTTCTCCATTTGATCCCGGCATTAAAACTTCCCAAAATAAAAACAGCGTATGGCTTTATACCAATAATGGTGATAATAACCAGCCAGTTTTCACTTTATCCACCAAAAACTTTTTACAATCAGAAATGCTCGACTTTGGTTCAGGAGCATATCCTATTTTAACCGATTGGGATAGTGACGGATTAACCGACCTTTTTGTTGGAGATTATGGATATTACATCTATTCCTGGTATGATGCTGCCTATTTTTTACATTCAGTTTACCGTGGGAGACTGGCTTGGTATAAGAATACAGGAACAGCACAACAACCTGAATTTCAATTGTGGGATAATAATTTCGGAAAGCTTTGGCAGGAAGATTTAATTGGGATTTATCCGGCATTTGGTGATTTGGATGGTAATGGAAAAACAGATTTATTGATTGGGCATTCCAACGGTAAAATCATCCATTTAAGAAATACCGGAAACAATAATTTTGAAATTGTCAGCGATAATTATTTTAATATTGATGTGGATGATTTTAGCACACCTCAATTGTTCGACCTTAATAAAGATGGTTTGTTAGACCTGATTATTGGCGAGAAAAAAGGAAATCTAAATTATTATCAAAACACAGGAACTTCGACTGAGCCTCAGTTTGATTTGACAACAGACAGTCTGGGGAAAATCAATGTGACTGATTACACATTATCATACAGCGGTTACAGTACCCCCTGGTTTTTCAGGGAAGGCGATAATGTAACAAAACTGGCGGTAGGTTCTGAACAGGGACAACTTTATTACTTTACTAATATTGACGGAAACCTTGAAGGAAAATTTACCGAATCGGACAAACTGAATGTAATATTGGACACATCCAATATTTCCTTTGACAGGGGGATGCGAACAGCGGCATGCCTTGCTGATATCGATCAGGATGGGAAACTGGAAATGATTGCAGGCAACTATTCGGGCGGACTGGAATATTTCAATGGCTCAGCAGCAGTTTCTCCTGGTTTTGCTGAAGTGGTCTCAGAGATCAAAAAGAATCTTCTAATTACCCCAAATCCGGCAAGCAATCTGATTGAAATCCATTTCCCGGTAGCCGTGCTTGAAAGCCAGATTGAAATCTATTCTCTAAATGGGGAAATTGTTTCGTCATTTGTTACTGATCCATCTCCATCAAAAACAACTGCTTACAATATCAACCAACTGAAAGCTGGTATTTACTTTGTCAAAGCAATAAATCAGAATGATGTGTTTAGTGGGAAATTTATTGTGATTAGATAGAATCCCTCTCCTTCGACTTCGCTCAGGAAGACGGGGGAGTTTGAAAATCTGTGACTTAAACGTAAGTAGTAGGATTAAGTTACAAACTTAATCCAGTTTCATTTGACCCGACGGGTTGATAAAAACCCGGCGGGTCAATCGATTAAAAGTTCGGTTTAAGCTGATACTTTTTATAGAAGTCATCAATCACTTCCACAGCCTCTTCAGCAGTATCAACAAGATGAAAAATGTTTAGGTCTTCGGTACTTATTTTTCCCTCTTTAAGCATGCGGTCTTTAATCCATTCAATCAATCCGCCCCAGTAATCACGGCTGATCAATACGATTGGAAAGTCAACCAACTTATCTGTTTGGATAAGGGTGATGGCTTCGAATAATTCATCGAGCGTTCCAAATCCTCCCGGCAAAACAACGTAACCCTGAGAGTAACGCATAAACATCAGCTTACGTGTAAAGAAGTAATCGAAGTTGATGAGTTTGTCAGGATCAATAAAAGCATTGGCCGCTTGTTCATGAGGAAGGCTGATGTTCAGTCCTACTGATTTTCCACCAGCATAATGTGCACCTTTGTTTGCTGCTTCCATGGCTCCTGGACCACCACCGGTTATAATTCCAAAACCCTTTTTTGTCAAAAAGTAAGCAAGCTGCTCCGCCGTTTCGTAGCAAATATCTCCGGGCTTTGTTCGTGCCGACCCAAAAACTGCAACACAAGGGCCAATTTTTGACAACTCTTCGTAGCCTTCAACCACTTCGGCCATAATTTTAAAAACAGACCACGAGTCGTGGGCCTTGGTTTGCATCCATGTTTTTGGTTTGAATTCTTTTCTTAAGCGTTCGATGTCTTTTGTGTTCATAGTTTTTTTTGTTTTTGACCCCCGCTGCCAAAAGGCATCTCCCCCCAAGGGGGAGAAAAAGGGGGTTCCCAATATTTTGTAAAGTAACCCCAATTCTCCCTCAGGGGAGATGTCTGCCCAAGCAGACAGAGGGGTTTTTACTTTGTTTCCTGTTTACTCTAATACAAAGACTCTTCCAGGTTTTTCAAACTCTGGAAGGTCTTGAATACTCTACTCCATTTCCTTCCTCAAATACAAGGCCGTATGACTGTTCTTATTTTTAATAATTTCTTCAGGTGTCCCTTCACACACCAATGTTCCACCCTTATCTCCACCTTCCGGGCCCAGATCAATAACATGATCGGCTACTTTAATTACTTCCATATTGTGTTCTATCACGATAACAGTATTGCCTTTGTTCACCAATCTGTTCAGCACGCCAAGCAGTACGTTTACATCTTCAAAATGCAGGCCGGTTGTTGGCTCATCCAGAATGTACATTGTTTTTCCTGTGTCTTTTTTCGAGAGTTCAGAAGCCAGTTTAACACGCTGAGCTTCTCCTCCGGAAATTGTAGTTGAAGATTGGCCCAATGTTAAATAACCCAGTCCAACATCTTGTATTGTTTTGAGTTTGTGATTGATTGACGGGATGGTGTCAAAAAACTCAACGGCCTGGTTCATGGTCATATCCAAAACATCATTGATGGACTTCCCTTTATAACGTACTTCGAGGGTTTCGCGATTGTAACGTTTTCCCTGGCAGTCTTCGCAAAGCACATAAACATCAGGCAGGAAATTCATTTCGATGGTTTGAACGCCGGCACCTTTACATTTTTCGCAGCGTCCACCCTTCACATTGAATGAAAAACGGCCCGGTTTGTATCCCCTGATTTTTGATTCGGGAAGGATACCAAACAGTTTCCTGATTTCATCAAAAACCTTTGTGTAAGTAGCTGGATTTGAACGCGGGGTTCTTCCAATGGGCGACTGGTCGATATCGATTACTTTGTCGATATGTTCTAGTCCTTCAATAGATTTATATGCTAAAGGATCTTTAATTGAACGAAAAAAATACTGGCTTAAAATGGGATAAAGTGTGTCGTTAATCAATGTCGATTTTCCACTGCCCGATACACCTGTTACACAAATAAATTGTCCCAAAGGAAAATGAACATCCAAATTTTTCAGGTTGTTTCCTTTCGCACCTTTTAGAATTATCTGCTTGCCCGTTCCCTTTCTTCGTATTTTTGGAATTGGGATTTCTTTTCTTCCGTTCAGATAATCTGCCGTAATTGTATTTGCCTTCATGATTTCTTCGGGAGTTCCTGCGGCAACAATCTCACCACCATGTCTTCCTGCTCCCGGGCCAATATCTACAACATAATCAGCCGACAGTATGGTGTCTTTATCGTGTTCAACGACCACCACCGAATTACCAATATCACGCAAATCTCTCAACGCTTCAATCAATTTATGGTTATCGCGTTGGTGTAATCCGATGCTGGGTTCATCCAGAATATACAAAACCCCGGTCAGTTGCGAACCAATTTGGGTAGCCAGCCTGATACGCTGCGACTCTCCTCCTGAAAGGCTTCGTGCCGGACGGTTCAGATTGAGGTATTCGATACCGACTTCCAACAGAAAATCCAAACGGGTACGAATTTCACGCAATACTTCCCTACCA
>Ga0164318_10002426_pt1 | contig 17333 bp, 14 predicted proteins | sample GuaBasSedimGuay9_FD_113734 | JGI IMG/M metagenome (GOLD analysis project Ga0164318, IMG submission 113734) | Subseafloor sediment microbial communities from Guaymas Basin, Gulf of California, Mexico - Guay9, Core 4571-4, 0-3 cm | ecosystem: Environmental > Aquatic > Marine > Hydrothermal vents...
CAGTTCCTTTACCAATAATCCCTGAGTCTCCACCAGTTTTGTTATTTCCGATTTAAGTTGAGCAAGTTCTAAATCCTTACCGGTAGTCTTACCTACACCCTCAGCAGGGAAAGTACCAGTAAGCAATACTCTACGCACTGTTCTGTTCGGAAGCTTAAAATCCGACTTGTCAAGAACTCTGAACTGCAACTGAGGATTCTTTCTCTTTAGATTCAAGTTAAAGGTACTCAGCAAATTATCGGATGAAACCAGGAGCTCCAATGAAACCGTGCCCTTGTCATAAACAAAGAACGAAAGTGCCATATTCTCATCAGAGAGAGCATCGAAAAGCTGAGTCAATAGACGAGCCCCGGCAACGGAATAAGCTCTTTGGAACTTCAGGGCTTCAGCTACTGTCATTACAGTAGGTTCTTTCTCAGTAACTTCGGGAGCTGGTTCTTCTGCTTTTGTTATTTCCTCAGGAGCAGGAACTTTTGGTGAAACCTTAGTCGGTTTCTGGGTTGTCAGCAGATAATAAATAATTGAACCTACGACAATCACTCCTCCCAATATGGCAAAAAACGGCCATAACGGCTTTTTGTAATAACTGGGTTGATGTTCCATTGAAAGTTCTTCAGTTTGTTCTTGTCCCGGTTCTTGCATCTGCATATCCTGGGGAGGTGCAACTTGCTCTGAAGAAATCAATTCGGTTTGCTCTTCCTCGGGTTCAACGACGATTGATTTCCCTTCTAAGAGATTAATCTTCGCCATATTTATTCTCCTTTAAAGAGAAGCTTTGTTTTTATTTCAAGTCATCTATGGCAATGCCGTGCCTATACAGTAAAGACATTCTTGCGAAAACTGGGTGTATGCAGGTGAATTTTTCACCTCTTCTGTTACCTCCAATTTCTCCTGGGGTAGCATTATGTCAACATGTAAAGCAGTTTCGTTGCGGAGAAAATCTATGATCTCCGATTCGGCCCTTTCTCCAAAGAGGTAAAGATCTTCAATGGGCTGGTTTTCAATATCAAATCGGTTTTCCATCAAAACGCGGCGAATTTCTTTCTGGAGCAGACGAGCCAGATTCTCTGGTGAATCCCACGCTGAAAGTTCGGAAGTTTCCTCTGACTCCTGCAAAGAAACACGATGAGAAAAGTAATATTCACCATACTGCAAAAAAAGCAATTGAATAACATCTGCGCCTATATTTGCCAAACACACAAGCCGCTTTTTGTCCAGTTCATAAAAACAATTACCGGCACGGATTAAAGCTAACCAATCGACTTCTACCTGAGAAAGAGATAACCCCAATTTTTCTAACAACTGCTTGATGCCTTCTAACAATTGTTGTCGGAAAACTACCAATAGTAGGTAATCTACGTTATCTTCAGAGGCATGTATCAATTTTTGATAAATGTAGCGATAATCAGCAAGCGAAGCCGCGGGAACAAACTGCTGGCATTCCCACAGAATTTGCTTTTCCAGATCTTGACTGCCAATATTGGCATCTACAGGCATTTTTTTTATCAAGGTAAGGCTATTGTCCACCGCTATCGAAACTTCACCGCTCAATTGAGCTGATGTTACCAACTCCTTAGAGAACTCAGATAGAGCATTCAGTTGCTCGGAATCGCTGAATGCCTTAAGTGTTAAAGGAATCGGTAATTTTCGGCATTCAAGTTTTCTAATCTGGTAGGTTTGCTCCTGCTCCACAAGCTCAACAAATTGTATCGAATTTTTTAAAAGTGAAAATCCTATCATAGCATCTCCCCACAGACAAGAAATAAGCTGCTCTTTATTGATTAAAACTTAATTATCATTATTTCCGCTTCATTGGCTGCCAACTGGGTTCACCATTTTCTACTTTGCCGTGGTTGGTTAATTTGCCTCCTCCAATAGTGTGGAACCAAAAATTACTATTGGCTCTCTCGATGTCTTCTTGATTAATAGGACAACTGATTTTGCAAACTTTAATAGCTGAGGTATCAACAACCGTCAAATGATATGGCCGTCCGACTGTAGGACAACATTTCAAAGAGTCCAGCATACGATCGACTATAGGCATAAATACAGAATCTGGGTAGTTTCCCACCAAACTAAACGCTGAATCAGTTGCTGGTTTGGTAGCCATGTCTTCATAGTCGCGAAAATAATCCACAATTAGTTTAACGTAGAAGGTGTCTCGCAACGCCGCCATTACCGAGTCCGATGTAAAGATTGGGCTATTTTTCACAAATTCCAATACTGCATCAAGAGAGTCGGAATACTCATTAGTGCCTTGGATATAGAGAACTTCTGCGTCAGAGATACGCATCATGCGGTCCCGACAAATTGTGGTATCAGTCTCTAATTTCTTCCACACACTTTTGGGATAAAGAATTGTCCCAATCAAAATTATCACCAGAATAACAATTAAAATTTCGTAAATAACTAACTCACCTTTTCTTTTCGTTGTCATTTTTCCTCCTCTGAACAATAGCCTTTTTCTTTGTAATGGACCCTCTGCTATCTTTCTGGATTATCTGAAATAATTAGATACTGTTTAATTTTTTTTAGGCGTTTCTCCCCAATACCTTTGACTTCCATTAACTGCTCTATTCGCTGGAACTTACCAATTTGCTCTCTAAATTGAATAATACGTTTGGCTATTTGAGGACCAATTGTGGGAAGTCTGGTTAGCTCTTCGACCGTAGCCTGATTCAAATTAAGAAGGAAGCTTACCGTTGATTTCGTTGTCTTGACATTCCGGGTAGTTAGAATTTTGGATTTCGATTTGGCTCCCTGGGCATATTGAGCCCGCTCCAAGAAGTTTCTCTCAAGTTGAGATAGATTAGCAATGGGAATTTCAGGAGACGGACGAGTTGCCTTCCACAGCGTAACTGCACCACCAACTACAATTGCTATCGTTAGGAACCCGATAATTTTTAGCTCACTATTGGTAAATTCAAAATAATCTATTGCTCTTTTGACAATTTTCTTCATGCAAATTTTCTGTCAACTCCAGCTATGGAACACACCGCGCTTACCTTTCCTACCTTTGGCCTTGGTGTACTCTTCTAAGTGGTTTCTTTCAAAGTTAGACAGTTGTTCTAACAACTTTTGTTCTTCGCGAGAAACCTTGGCAGGAGTAAATATGTTTATTCGTACCAATTGGTCACCTACTCCTTGACGATTTAAATGAGGAATACCTTTCCCCTTGAGACGAAAGATTTTGCCAGCTGGGGTACCCGAAGGTATTTTTAGCTTCACTCGACCGTCTAATGTAGGTACTTCTACTTCATCTCCCAGAACTGCCTGGGTATAACCAATCACCAGATTGTAAAGAACATCATCTCCGTGGCGTTCAAATTCTGGGTGTTCTTCCTCTTCGATAACGACGATCAGATCGCCTGGCCGTCCTCCGCGCGGTCCCACATTCCCTTCTCCCCGAAGAGTGAGATAATTTCCTGTGGCCACTCCAGCAGGGATTCCTACTTGGGTAACGACTTCCTTGCGTATTCGTCCTTCACCACGGCAAGTACGGCAAGGATGTGAAATTACTTGCCCCTCACCATGACAATTAGGACAAGTAGAAACGTTAACAAACTGACCAAAGATTGAATTCGATACCTGTCGTACTTCACCGCTGCCGTGACAAACCGGGCACCTTGTCGCCTGGTAACCAGGTTCGGTTCCGCTGCCACCACATGCCGGGCAGGTAACTAATTTTTTTAACCGCAATTTTTTTGTTACCCCACGAGCTATTTCTTCTAAGCTCAACTTCAGTCGAACTTGGAGATCACTTCCCCCCTGGGGACCGCGCTCCCGGCTTCCCATGCCGAAGAGATCAGAAAACCCACCAAAACCCTGCATAAAAGTTCGGAGCGCGTCACTCAGGTCGAAATCTGTAAAACCACCTTCAAAACCACCCCTTAAGCCACTATGTCCGTACTGATCATAACGACGTCGCTTTTCGGGATCACTCAAAACCTCATAAGCTTCGGCTGCTTCTTTGAATTTCTCTTCGGCTTCTTTGTCACCGGGATTGCGATCAGGATGATATTGCATCGCCAATTTGCGGTAAGCTTTCTTAATCTCTGCCTCGGTAGCGTTACGATTTACGCCCAAAACCTCATAATAATCTCGCTTATTCATCTTACCCTTAATTCAACACCAAAATTTTTCTCTGAAAACAGATTCATTCACCTTATTTGGCTACCGCCACCTTGGCATGACGGATTACCTTATCATTCAATTTGTAGCCACGCTGAAGTTCCTGCACTATTGTATTAGCAGGATGTTCTTCTGATTCCACCGTCATCAAAGCCTCGTGAAGCTCAACATCGAATTCTTTCCCAACCGCTTCGATGGCTTCCAGCCCCCATCTCTCCAGTATTTTCTTAAGCTTTTGATAAATAAGTAAAATACCATCATAAAAAGCTTTCACATCAGTAATATTTTTACCATCTTCCCCAGCAGAAACGAAACGTTCCAAATCATCAAGCACTGGTAATAAATCAACAATTAGATTTTCATTAGCAAGACGAGTCCGCTCTTCTACTTCCCGAGCAGCTATTTTGCGATAATTGTCAAACTCGGCTGCCAAACGGAGTAATCGTCCCTCAACCGCTTCTTTCTCCGATCGAAGCTTTTCTATTTCCTTTTTCAAATCAGCAATTTTAGGCCTTGACCTGGATGTCTTTTGTCTTTTCTGTGAAGTTTCTTTCTTCTTTTCAGCTTGAGAAGTTTGTACTTCCTCCAATTGTGACACCGCTGCTTCGGTATGGTCATTTGCGGATTGCTTCGTCACCATAAGCCCTCTCACTCCTCCAGAGTTTAAATTCAGGTTCAGTTATTCAAAATCTCACTAAGCATGGACGACATGTAACCCACCAGAGGAACTATCTTGGCATAATGCATACGAGTAGGGCCGATAACTCCCAGGACCCCCCTCATGTTGCCAACTCTGTAAACAGTGCTAATTACACTACACGAGCGCATTTTTTCCAGCTTGTTTTCCTCCCCGATAGTGACAGTAACCTTTCCCTCTTTGCTGGAACGGCTAAGCACCTGGAGGATGGTTCGGCGGTCTTCAAGCACCTCCATCAGCGCTTCCAGGCGCTGGTGATCGCTGAATTCCGGCTGTTGTAAAATATTAGAGGTACCACCATAATAAAAATCTTCCCAGTTTTCAAAATTGAACACCTCATCTGCCGATCTCATAAAGTAATGGATCAAATTAGGGCTTCCCTTGGAAACATTTCGCAGTCTTTCATCAATGGTCTCTTTGATCTCCTTTAACCGTAGTCCATGAAGTCGCTCGTTAATAATACGAGCCGTAGTTTCCAAATTTTCGCGGGAAATCTCAAAATCCAACTCCAACATAATCGTTTTTACCAAGCCAGAACGAATACTAATCACAAGTAAAGTTCGAGTATCAGAAATCGGCACTAATTCCAATTTCTCAAAGATCCCTTCATAAAAATGAGGTACCAAAACAATTCCCAACTGATGGGAAACCTTACCCAGTACCTGGGAAGCTTTTTGTAAAATAAGGTCAATATCTCTGGACACCTTGCGGAGGTCGCGATAAATAATATCCTTCTCTTTACGCGACAGTTTTTCAGACTTCATTAAACTATCCACATAGACCCGATAACCTTGGTCTGTTGGCACTCGGCCGGCTGAGACATGGGGTTGAGTAATATAGCCTTTTTCTTCCAAATCCATCATCACGTTGCGAATAGTAGCTGGACTAACCCCTAAGTTGTATTTTTTACACAATTGTCGCGAGCTAACTGGTCCTACTGTCATGACAAAATTGTGCACAATGAGATTGAGCACTAATTTTTCACGCTCAGTAAGCTCATGCATAATCCTCACCTTCCTCCAGAGCCTGATTTATTAATACAACATACTCAGTTAAAATTTTACGCCTATCGTCTTCTATAATAATAATTTTTAACTATTTTGTCAAGATAAAAAAACACTTTTACCCTGATTTAGAGATTCCATACTTTGAAAGTTGAACCCTTTAGCCGTTTTCTGAACAATACTAACTTCATTTCAGATAACGTCGAATCGCCAATCTACTTCCTACAATTCCCAACATAATTCCTGTAACGATTAGCAAAAGGAGTACTTGCTGAATAAAAAATTGAATTTCAGGTACAAAATACCGAATAACAAACAAAAGCAGATTCAATATGCCTGTAGCTACGCCACCAGCAACGAGTCCCTGAAAAGCACCGGCCAACAAGAAGGGACGGCGAATAAACGATGGGGTTGCTCCTACTAATTTCATAATCTCAATGGCATCGCGTTTACTGTAGATGGACAACTGAATTGTATTGGCGATCAATAAAATAGCACCTACTCCCACAATTAAGCCTAAAAGTAGCGCAATACCGAGAGCAATCTTCAAATATTTCTCTATTAAGATTAATAACTCGTAACGATAAACTACCTCCGTAACCCCGGGTAAAGCTTGGATTTTTTGTGCCAGTATCTTAACGCGCCGAGGCTTCTGAAAAAGCGGCTGCACACGCAATCGGAAAGAGCAAGGAAGCGGATTTTCACCCAAAATAGTAAAGACATCTTCACCAAATTGTCGTTGAAATTGTTCCCGAGCTTCCTCCTTGGAAATAAAAGCCACCGCCATTACCCCTTCCATTTTGGAAATCTTTTGTTTAAGTTCGTAAATCTGATTAGGAGTAAGTGTATCTTCAATAAAAGCCTCCATTTCAATCTTGTTTTTGATGTGCTGAATCAGTTGCCATCCGTTAAGAGCTACCACAGCAAAGACACCAATCATCAACAACGAAATCGCCATAGTTACTATTGAAAGTAACGACGAAAAACGCGCTTTGGTTAGATTAGAAAATGTTTCTCTCAATAAATACCACAGTTTCATGACACAATTGTTCCGTTATCAATACGAATGATTCTTTGTCCGGTTTGCTGAGCAAGTTCATAGTTGTGTGTAGCCATCAGGACGGCTGTGCCCATGGTATTAATCCGAGTCAAAATATCCAGCACTCCGATTGCACTTTCCCGATCCAAATTGCCGGTGGGTTCGTCGGCCAACAGGATAAAAGGTTCGTTGACCAAGGCACGAGCGATGGCCACGCGCTGCTGTTCGCCACCAGAGAGTTCGTCGGGCATTTTCAGACGCTTATGGCTCAAGCCCACATCCTTTAGCACCTCCAGAACTCTCCGCTTGATCCTTCGACGTCGCGCCCCAGTAACCTCCAACGCAAACGCCACATTGTCAAATACATTGCGATCGCGTAACAACTTGAAATCTTGAAATACTACCCCTATCTTACGCCGTAAGAAAGGAATATCCTTTTTGCGAATCCAGAGCGAATTAAATTCATTTAACAAGATGTGTCCTTCTTGAGGGAATTCTGCCAGGTAAATCAATTTGAGCAAAGTGGTCTTGCCGGCTCCAGAAGGCCCTACCAAAAACACAAATTCGCCGTTGTTGACTGTCAAATTGATTCGTCTTAAACCATCTCCATTAGGATACTGGAAACTAACATTAAACAATTTCAATATTGCTTTCATGGTCTCAGCTTTTGCAAAACAAAATGAATCCGATTAGACTTTTTATTTGCTGGTTCAAAGCTAAAATTACTAAAGGCATAGAGCAGATTCCATGGTGATTGCTCTATCAGTGCCAAAATTTCTTCGGTTGGGTAGATACGCTGCCGATGAACCTCGTGAAAAGTAACTTTTTCTTTTTTAAACGAAATATCGAATTCAGTGTATTGAATCCTGGCCTTGCGATCGTAGTGACTTCGGCGCATGTAGGAAAGGTCACCTTGTTTCTCCTGCTCAAAATAGTTAGCAAAATTTTCCATGGAGTTTCTCTCGGTACAGATGTCAAAAATAAAAACTCCATTCTGTTCCACAACTTGGTACACTTGGCGAATCGTCTCAGCAACCTCCTCAAGTTGAAGAAGATAATTAATACTATCATAAAGACAGATAACACATTGCAATCCCGAGCGTACCGCAAGATGACGCATGTCTCCTCTCCAGAGAGGAATATTTTTCATCTCTAGTTTTTGTCGTGCAATTGCTACCATAGCTAGTGAAATATCAAAGCCACAAACGCTGTAGCCTTTCCGCACTAAAGCAGCCATTAAATTTCCTGTACCACAACCGATATCCAAAATCATACCCGGCGAAAAATCCAATTTTGCAAAAATACGCTGGAGGTAATCAGCCCACCTTTCGTAATCTACATGCCGCATTACGAAATCATAAATACGTGCCAACTGTGAATACGGCTCAGCTTCGCGGATATCCTTCCTCAGCCAATTGTACAGCAAGATTAATCGCCTCCACCATACTGCTTTCGTCAGCTTCCTTTTTACCAGCAATGTCAAAGGCAGTACCATGATCCGGAGATGTCCTGGGAATCGGCAAACCCGCAGTGTAATTGACAGCTTTGCCGAAGCTGTACATCTTAATAGGAATCATCCCCTGATCATGGTACAAAGCCATGTAAACATCAAAGTTTTTCTGCTCAATATTGGCAAATAAAGAATCAGCAGGAAATGGACCCTGAATATTGATTCCCTTTTGCCGTAACCTGTCCACAGTGGGCTGAATAACCTCTACTTCCTCTCTACCTAATTCCCCGCCTTCGCCAGCATGGGGATTTAGTGCTGCAATAGCAATTGTGGGGTCGCAGATTTTAAATCTTTGTTTCAACTCCCGCCATACAACTTCAACTTTTTCTGAAATTAACTGGGGAACAAGTAGGGAAGCAATTTCCCGCAAGGGATAGTGAGTGGTAACAAAACCCACACGAAATTTGCCAGCAATTAGCATCATAGCGAAGCTTGATGCATCCATTTTATCAGCCAAAAATTCTGTCTGCCCTGGATAGTGATAACCCGCCGCCCAAAGCGTGTTTTTGCAAATTGGGGCCGTAACAATAGCCTCGCCCTCACCTCGGCAGGCACAAGCAATGGCAGTTTCTAAAAACACCCCACTTGCCCGACCCGCAGCTTCACAAGGTTGACCTGGTTGCAAATATTCTACTTTAACCTGATCGCAGTGAAGCAAACATATCGTATTAACCTCAGAAATTTCTGAACAAGATATCACTCGATGTGTAGGAGCGTGCAGCCCCAACTGGCTTACATAAAAATCCCACACTTCGGCATTTCCAACGACAATAGGGACAAAACGTCCCTCCCACTTAAGCTGCCTTAATGCTTTGACCACCACCTCCGGGCCTACACCATTGTAATCGCCAAGAGTAATCAGAATTCGGGGCAGCGGAAACTTACGATTGTGCGCGGAAGTGATCATAGCCACGATTTTCTAATGAGATTTTTTTACCATCTTTATAAACCTGCCAACAGCCTTGTTGTGGTGGAATAATCTTGCCAATAACTGTCACAGAGATATTAAGATCAGCAAGAATCTTTTGCTCATCTGCAGGAAAAGTAAACAAAAGCTCAAAGTCTTCGCCACCTTGCAACATCACTTCCTCCAGTGCTATGCCGAGCTTTCCTGCCCAATAGTCAGTATGGGGGTGAAAGGGAAGTTTTCCCACTTCTAACTGACAACCGACATTACTGGCCTGACACAATTTTAACATATCCGAGGCAAGCCCGTCACTAACATCTATCAGGCTATGAAGAGAAAGTTTCTGTTGTAAAACTTGCGCCTGATGCAGTCGTGGTTGGGGACGCCAGAAGCGAGCCACTGGGTAAACCTCCCACCTTTCGGTAGTTTCCACACCAGACTGCAAAATCCGTAATCCCACTGCTGCGGCACCCAAATCCCCAGTGACAGCAATCACATCGCCTACACACGCCCCAGAACGAAGTACATACCGCTGCGAGCATGTTTCTCCCGTTACTGCAATAGAAATGCCCAACTGTTGAGAGAAGGTCATATCGCCCCCTACTAATGAGAGATGATATTCCTCGGCTATGGACTGCAACCCTTGATAAATCTTGTCCACATCTTCAACTTCTAATGTGGGAGGCAGAAAAAGATTAATTACAGCAGCCCGGGGTATTCCTCCCATGGCAGCCACATCACTGAGATTAATTGCTAACGCCTTCCAACCAAGTGAGAAAAAATCGCAAAAATCAAGCTCGAAATCTGCATGTTCTATCAGGGTATCGGTGGTTAAGAGCATCAATTTGGAACTTGGTGCTCGCAGCACAGCAGCATCATCTCCAACACCAACTACTACCTGATCAGGATCGACAACAGCATAGCGACGCAATCGGTTGATTAATCCAAATTCTCCTAACTCATGCAGTTTCATTAGTTAGCCTACTCATTTTTTAACACCTGGATCCAAACACGTCGGGAGCGAGGGCCATCGAACTCGCAGAAAAACACTGACTGCCAGGTACCAAGCATTAATCGTCCATCACGAATAAACACCACCTCTGAGGCTCCCAAAAAACTGGCTTTAATATGAGCATCGGCATTCCCCTCCATGTGCCGATAACGATCGTTAGCCGGAATAAGTTCTTCGGTTTTGGCTAAAATATCCCGCACTACATTGGGATCGGCATTCTCGTTGATTGTAACTGCGGCAGTAGTATGGGGCACAAAAATGTAACAAACACCATTTTGCACTCCGCTTGAGCGGACAACTTCTTCCAAAAAATGATCAATAGAAATGAACTCTGTCCGGGAACGAGTGCTCAACGAAAACTCTTTAAACATCAATATCCTCCTTACTATGTTTTCAGCTAGAGTTCTGCAAAATAGACAATTTACGTCTTAAATGAATGGTAGCCGCAACCTTTAGGTTGCGTAAGGTACTATAAATATAGAAATTATGACTCGCAGGCTAAGGCCTGCGGCTACCAATTTTGCATTTTGCAGAAGTCTATGTTTTCAGCTTCTTCTTTTTAGCAGCGGGGAAAAGAATGTTATTCAATATCAAACGGTAGCCAGGCGAATTTTTATGCAAAGCTAAATTTGTGGGAGGGTCCCCTATCATGTGAGTGTAATCCTCCGGATCGTGTCCCCCTAAAAAGGTGAAGGTACCTTTGCCAAGATTGCCATGAATATATTTAACTTCTTCAGTACCCTCCACTTCTCCCATAATTACCACAGATTTCTTAATCTTGCTCCGTCGGAAAGCAGTGGTCTGACCCATGAAACCTTTAATTACGTTGACGTGATCCTGGGTAAGCATGGTTGGTACAGGGTCATATTTAGCAGAGAATTCAAACAAAGTAAAGTAATCAGCTTCTGCACCTCGCAATGGAGCAACATAACTGGGGGGAATATCGATATCGGAAAATTCATACACCAGTGGATTTAATTCCAATTTAAAATTCTGGAAAGCAAAGGTCTTGGTAAAATCAAGCTTTTGCTGACAATTAGGATCAATAGGGTCACCGTCAAAAACTTCAGGTACAATATCGATGTTTTCTGCGGCCAAAGCTATATCGATGGTATCGGTAGCTGAACACATGGCAAACAGAAAACCACCTCTCAGAACATATTCTTTGATCAAACGAGCAATCATCTTTTTTTCTTCAGAGACTTTTTTGAAGCCCAGACGTCTGGCCATGGCTTCATTGACCCGTACCTCATTAATGTACCAAGGTGCATTGCGATAGTTCGCATAAAATTTACCATATTGGCCAGTGAAATCTTCATGATGCAAATGCAGCCAATCATACTTTTCCAATTCACCATTCATTACTTCTTCATCCCAGAGCTGGGTAAAGGGAATCTCTGCATAGTTGAGTACTAACATGACAGCATCATCCCAGGGCTGTTTATTCGGGGGCGCATAAACGGCAATAGCTGGTGCTTTTTCCAGCAGTACTGTTTCCATATTTTCCTTTTCGATGGTAGCATATATTTGGGCAATCTCATTGCCGTTGACGATAGAATAAGCAACACCTCGCAAGCGACACTCACGTTCGATCTCCGGGTGGTAATCCATAAGAAAAGATCCACCTCGGTAGTTAAGCAACCACTCCACGTTTACGCCCCGATCAAGTGTCCAATACGCCACCCCATAGGCTTTGAGATGATCAGTCTGCTGAAGGTCCATGTAGATTAGAATCTTCTGAGCTCTTGCTGAGCCGGTAAAGATTAAAAAGCTCAAAACAAGAAAAATAACTCGGTGAATAACTCTCATTACCGTCCCTCCAGATTGCGAATTTTCTTGCGGATTTCCTCAGCTAACAAACTATCCGGATACTTAATTAGAACTTCTTCGTAGGCGATTTTTGCTTTAGCGAAATCCTGGAAGCGTTGTTCGTAAATCTGTCCAATTCGATTCAATGCCAAATCGCCTAAGGTACCCAGAGAATCACTTGTTACCAAATCCCGATAGATGGAGATGGCATCGGAGTAATTTGCCTGCAGTTCTTTGATTTTTCCAAGTCGAAACAAGGCCTGTTTAGTCAGGTTCGTCGAGGGGTATTTCTGTATTATTTTCCGCAATAACTTTTCAGCTTTAGCGTATTTACGCTCACGTTCTCGTTGCTCAGCCAAGGCAAAAAGCCGTAATGCTTCAGGGTTCTCCTGATTGTTAATCAACAAAAAGAGTTCCAAGGCATCGTTTACGTAAGGTTTGTCAAGCTCTCCACCAGGAGAAACGATTTTCTCCAGGTATTTCCTGGCTTTGTCGAAATTCCCTCGATAAAATTCTAATTCTGCAAGTTTTAATCGAGCTCGATCTCGAATATCGGTCTGCGATTTAGGATCTCTCACTGAAGCATTCAAAGCCTGCCGATAGTATTTTTCTGCCTGATCCAAATTGTTCTTGGCCACCCAACAATCACCCAGCTTAAATAACGCCTCAAACCGTTCATCGTGATGAGGAAATTGTTTCAACACTTGTTGAAAGTTGCTAATTGCCCGATTCAGGTCGAAAAAATACTCCAGAGCGATTGTACCAATGGTCAAATAAGCCTGCAACGCCCACCGAGTTTCAGGATAATCTCGGGCAATTGTCTCGAAGCAAGCGAGCGACTCTTTGAGCTTATTCTGCTTAAGGTAAATATTTGCCAGTTTTACCCGTGCCTCCCCAATTCGGGGAAATTGGGGATAGTTTTCCAGAATTTGGTTAAGAGCCTGAATCGCAAACTCATAAGCACCCTCCTTGTAACAATTCTGAGCAAATTTAAAAAGCTCTTCGCCGGACAAAATTTTGCTGTCAGTTAGTTTGCCCAAACGTTCCAATTCAATAACTTCTCGTAAAGCCTCCCGATAGTTGGAATAGCACAGATAGTAACTAATAAGCAACTTACGAAATACTAAAGTGTTAGGATGTTCATGTGTCCATTTCTTAATCTCACTAATCACGTCGTGATAGACCTGGCTTTCAGCAGGGAAGCTTGCCAACCGTCGCTCCACGTATTTCAACTGAGTAGGATTTTGGCCAAGAAAGCGGAGGTATTCCCTTGTAGCTTTTCGGTAACTTTGCCGCAAGGTGTAAAGACGAGCCAACTCTGTTGCAAAAACATTTTCATCTCCCAACATCTTGCGCGCTCGTAAATAGACTTTTATTCCCCGATCATACAAACGATTGGCGAACATCGTATTCGCCACCAAGCGGTAAACTGGTGGCTGCCTGGGAAAGTCCTTTAAGATTCGCTCCCAAGTTTCAAAAGCTAATTTCTCCTGGCCATTACGAAAATAGACGCTCGCCAATTCGGCACGTAGTCTCACATTAGAAGGGTTGCGCTGCAATTGTGCCTGAATTATTTCCACCAGCTCACTGTATCGTCGTAAATACTGATAACTACGCTTAAGCCCTTCAAAAAAGACAGGACTATTTGGATTTTGACGATAAAGCTGAAGATAAAGCTCCGCTGCTTTCTCAATCTGCCCCAGATTTTCATACTGCCGTGCCAGACGAAATTGGTTTAATAATATCGCATCTTGACGCTGCGCATCCACAGGATATTGAGAAACGATAAGCTCAATCAAAATCAAGAAAATGTATTTGTAAAATCGGCTCATTTTAGGTAATGCACATTTTGAGTTATGTAGTATCTACTTTTCCAGATTCTCCATCTCCCGCGACAACGCCTCGAAGTATCTACGAATAAGTTCCAAATAGTCCTCTGCATAGCCTTCTTTCTGAGCGCGCAGCAAATCCTCTTGAAACCGTTCTCGCTGTTGTAGTATTTCTGGGGGAATTTCATCGGGGCTGCGAACAATGTAGGTTTTTCCAGGACGTGCTTGTCTACGTCTGCTGCGATCCCGTTGTCGCAAAGAATGCTGAGCATCCAGCAAACGTGAAAGGATGCGTTGCTGTCGCTCAATGGTCTTGCGAGTTACCTGCTTATTCCGCAGGTCCTTAATCACCTCGTCCATGTCACGCCCCATACCATCCAAACGTCCCAAAATCTCGGAACGTTTACCAAACTCGCGTTGTAGTTGTTCTAACGACTTCCGCAAAGCCTGCTGTGCAGCCGCCAGGCGCGCCATGGCAGCCTGCTGCTCTAGCGTCATTTGACCCTGTCCCATCAACTGTATCGTTTGCTGATTAATCCCTTGCTGTTGGCCCGCCATCTTCTGGAGGCGACGGAGAAACTCTTCCAGTCCCGCTGCCGAAGCAGCCATCGCTAAATCCTGCATGGAATTCTGGATCTGCAACACAGCTTCGTTCAGCCCCCCCATGGCCAAACGCTGACTATTACTGGCGGCTCTGGAATTCCGCTCAGTCAAATGATTAAGCGCCGAACTCATATGGCTGACCGATTTGCCGATGGCTCTGCCGATCTCGGGAGTGACAAAAAAACTCTTCTGCGACAACTGATAGAGTTGTTTCGACACTTTGCCTAAGTAATTTAGCATGTTAAGCTGTTTCTCGGCCAGTTCATTTAATTTAGGACTGGTAGCCGACAATCCACCAACCTGTTGTGCCAACTGCTCCTGCTCTTCTGAAAGACGCAAAAGCTCTGCCGCAGAACGAGCAAAGGCTTCTGCAACTTGCTTCTTTTGATCATTTACCAGATTTTTCTTAAGATTGACCAACATCTGACGTAATTGCTCCAAGTCCTGCTGGGACATCTGACCTGATTTGAGAGCAGTCGATTTATTACCAGCAGCCATGCCTTGGTTTTGTTGAGCCATCTCTCTCAGAATATCTTGCATTTGCTGCAACAAAGAATCCATCTGAGCAGGCTGCAAGTCATTGAATTCCCCCATTTTTTCTTTCACATCTTTCAACACCTGGTCCAAGGTGGTAGCATCTTCCCGGATTTTTTCTTGTTGCTGCAAAAGTTCCTTTAGCTGTTGGGAAGCAATCTCTTCAAGTTGCTGGTTGAGTAACTTTTGACGCTCTGCCAGATTCTGAGCTAATTTAGCAGCGGCATCCAGCCGCTGTTCAATCTGGAGCCGCTTTAAGATATTGGTTGTACGCTCTATGCTTTTTAGAAAATTTTCCTGGGAAAGATTGAACCGTTGTACCGCTGTTTTCAACTTTTCGGGATCTACCTGGTCAAAGGCTTTACGTAGCTTTTCTATCGCCTGCTGTAGCTCCGGTGTCATAATCTCCTGAAATAGCTGTTGGAGTTGCTGATATTTCTCCAGCGTTTCCTGACTTAGCAACTCGCCCTTCTCCAGACGCTCGATAGCTTGCTCCAGTTCTCGACGAATTTGTTCAAGATTTTTCTGCAGTCGCTCTTGTTTTTGAGCAATTTCCTCCAAGTCCTGTTTTTTCAACCAATCTAAGTCGGGATTCTTCTGCATCTCCCGAGAGATTTCATCCAACTTTCGCTTAAGTTCCTGACTCTCTGTGAAAATATCCTTCAGGTTTTCAATGTCCTCATCCTGTGCTTCGGTAACTTCCTGATAGATTTCATAAACAGAAGGAAAGCGAGCAGTAAAAACCTGACTACGTGCTCGTTTAAAACCCGACACTGCATCATTGTCCCAGACCTCAGCAAAATAGCGAACTACATCCTCTGGCATCAAACTCAAGGAACTCAAATCCCAAAGATAATCTAATTGCACTTGGGTAGTATTCTGATTTGGCAATTTGAGTTCAATAAATCGAAGGGTGGTGTCTTTCACACCAGGAACTTGCACCGCCTTTTGGACTTGATAGCCCAAGCGTATTCGACTGAGACCAAAATCATCCTCGGCATTTATTTGTAAAGCAAGTTTAAGGTCTTCCCCCAAGTCCACATCCTTCCCTGGTAGAGGCAAACGTACTACCGGCTTTTGATCTGCAGTTACATTGAGATAATACTCAATAGGATTCCGGTTCCGATATCCCTTATTATCTATTAGACGGATTCGATAGACATCGTCCCGTACCAGACGAAATTGTCCTTTGAGCTCTGCCCCCAAAGGCTTAAGTGGCAGTTTTTTACCTCTATCAAACTCCAGCCATCCCTGCTTGATAGTCTTGTTAGTTTTCAGATAAAGCCGTACCCGCGTACCTTTAAGAGCTGTCACATTTCCAACATTGTCTTGTAAATAGCGAGATTCTAATCCAGAATAGGGAGGAAAGATCAGCTCGGCTTGTAGCAATCGCACCATCGGCCGTTTTTCCACATGAATAGTAAACATTTCACTACTTTCCTCGCCAGCTTGTAACATGTACTTCACACTCTCTCGCAAATTGGCAAAAAGATAGGAGTAAACATTTTCGGGGCCAGCCAGGAGTTGCTTAGTTTGAAAGACTTTCTTATCACTTTGTCGCCAACGAAGCAGGATTGGCCCTTTGTACTTACCCTTCACTCGAATGTTTATACGAACCGAATCCCCTTCCACTATTTCCACATTGCCAGGAGAAACCTCCCAAGCGGAAATCAACTGGGGACGAAAAGAAGTCTGGGGATGGAGCAAATGCATAGCTCCAATATTGAAGGTTTTGGAAAATAGAGTAATACTCACCAGAAATACCAACCCAGCAATGACAGTAAACCGCACTACGGGCTGCAACTTTTGCCAGGGAGCTACAGAGTTAAAATCCAAATCTTTTATTTTGTCCCATACTGTAACTAATGAAAGCCTGGACAATTCTGGGGAATAACCTTCCCGATTCTGCTGAAGATGATGATACACCTGTAGGGCATTAATGAGATGATCGCCTACGTGAGGGAAATACCGTCCTACTTCACGAGCCAGTCCTTGTTCGATATTGGGTGTCCAAGTTGGCCGAAGGACCTGACTTCCTATTGGTAAGACCAATTTTTGAACCAATAACCAGAGTCCGATCAACACAAGCAGGCAAACCAACGGCAGGCGTATTGCTGGCGGAAAATGTAACCATCCTTCGAGCAAACTGGCTGTAGCTGTGGCAACAAATCCGTATCCCACAAACCATAACACTCCGTTACAGCTTTGTATTGCCAGCTGGCGACGTCTTAAACGGCTCAGTTTACTGCGGATGGCAA
>Ga0164318_10002427_pt1 | contig 17330 bp, 29 predicted proteins | sample GuaBasSedimGuay9_FD_113734 | JGI IMG/M metagenome (GOLD analysis project Ga0164318, IMG submission 113734) | Subseafloor sediment microbial communities from Guaymas Basin, Gulf of California, Mexico - Guay9, Core 4571-4, 0-3 cm | ecosystem: Environmental > Aquatic > Marine > Hydrothermal vents...
TCCAGTTCTTCGACTTCATCCAGATCTTCGACTTCATCCAGATCTTCGACTTCGTCCAGTTCTTCGACTTCGTCCAGTTCTTCGACTTCATCCAGTTCTTCGACTTCATCCAGATCTTCGACTTCATCCAGATCTTCGACTTCATCCAGTTCTTCGACTTCGTCAAGGCTGATATTCAGTTTTTTACCGGGTGTCGGCGGCACGGCAAAAACAGGAGCCTGAATATTCAAACCGGCAAGAGCCTCCGGTGGAACAACAAACTTTGCCTCAGCAACAGCTCGGGTTATCATATCTTCAAGCTGTTTCATGTCTATTGGCGGTGAGGCAGTCAAATCTGTTGCCGCATCCCCGGCTCCCGGAGTTTTCTGCTCAGATTCATTCTCACCCAGTATTTCTATAATCCTGGTCCAACCCTCATCAATCAGCTTGTCTGCATCTTCAAGCTTCTTTCCACGTAATGTGCCAAGACCGGTTCTTAGCTCATTTTTAACTTCATCACGCCGGGATTCTAGGTCAATTAAACGAAGTTTTCTATCCTCATGATGCTCCAGCCAATCCCTGAGCAAACTCACCTGCAGCTTTTTGATTCTACTGCGAAGAACTTCTGTTTTATCTGTGCGTATATTTTGAAGCAGAAAAACCAGTAATGCCGTTGAAATGAACACGGTTAGCAGAATTAAAACCTGAAGAGTGACTGTAAAGCTGAAAAGTCGCCCTGGTACCAGTTTCCCGAGATATGTACCATCTGATGCAAGCTCGCTTACAAGCCAGTATTTTTCTCCGCGATCTTCAGAAAGAACGGCAAACTTTGCCGGGGGACTCTCTTCAGGCCACAATAATTCAATGCTGTCGGTAACGGAGAGTACCTGCTCTTGCCTGATGTCAACAATCAAACCCCTGCTTTCAACGATATAAACCCTGCCGCCGCCAGAAGAAAGACCTTCACTTGTAAGAAGTTCGGAAAGTTCTTCAGTTCCTGTGTAAACAAGCATCCAGCCTCTTGTTACAAAGCCCGAATCCTGAACCGGTAGCTTGTATATCAGCCACTGACTGTCACCATCAAATATTATTGAATTTTCGGAATCCGGCTGTGCAGGAATTAATTCAAAACTGTCAGCTACCTGTTCCCAATTTTTATAAAGTCTTCTTCCGTCCTCACCTGTCTGCTCGTTCCCGATATCACCTGCAAAAGTGGAATATTGTATCCTTCCATCATTGTCAACAACCCGTATACCTCTATACCCCATCAAGCGGTCTTCTAGAGAAGCAGAAACATCTGAGCGGTATTTAATTTCACTTTCCCGTTGAACAAGAGAAAAAACTGATTGATAGTTCCGATCTCTGGCTAATGCATCAAAACGGGAGTAGCAGCTATCAGACCAGGAGGAATAAACCTCTGAAATTTCTTTTAACCTGGAAAGCTGATCGGACTTTACTCTTGCACTGAAAAAGTCGGTTTCCAGCACATTGAACAAGCCGGTATAGGCAATTGCAGTAAAACCACCTGTAACAAGAAGAGCAATGAGAATATTGAGTGCAATTTTTTGTGATGTTCTCATCTGTTCCGGGGGATCTCCTCCCTGACTCCGCTGATACACTTTTTCATTTATGTTATATAAAGAAAAAGGGAGCCGCAGCGGTATTTACCCTGCGTACTCCCCTCTATAATCGGTTGTTATTAACCTCAACCTGAATAATCAGTAAAGCAATACCGGAACTTACTCTGAAGCCTTCTCTGCTTCCGGCTTATCAACGGCCGGATTCTCAGCTTTCACTTCTTCAGCTTTCACTTCTTCAGCTTTTTCATCTGATTCAACCACAGAATCTTCTGAGGCTGGTGCTTCAATCTCTATCTTTTTTTCAGCTGCTGGTTTTTTAACTGCTGGTTTTTTAGCTGTTTTCTTTTTCGCTGCTGGTTTCTTTTTCTCTATATTTTTATTTTCATCCGAAAGAAATTCAAGAATAACCATATCAGCCGCGTCTCCGGATCTTTTACCAAGTTTAAGAATACGTGTATATCCTCCAGGTCTCTCAGTAAACCGGGGTCCAACCTCTGTAAAGAGTTTATTGACCATGTCCTTCTCGTAAACCGTTTTGGCAACAATTCTACGATTATGAACTGAATCAACTTTTGCACGAGTAACCAATTTCTCAGCTGTTCTACGGATCTCTTTGGCCTTGGCCTGAGTTGTCTCTATTCTCTCATACTTGATGAGAGAAGTTACCATATTCCGGTGAAGAGCCTTACGATGGCTGGCTTTACGCCCCAGCCGATTGAATCCTTTTCTGTTATGCATCTTATCCTAATCCTCATCTACGGAAACAGACTCTTCGGCAACTGTAAAATCACCGGTTACTTCTGCACCGTCGGTACTCGGACCCGGTTTCCCGAGTTTGATGGAATTCTTGAGTACACTGTAATCCGTCATTCCCAGGCTGAGGTTCCACTCTTTAAGCTTTTCCTTGATTTCCTGGAGCGACTTTTTCCCGAAATTTCTAGTTTTTGCAATATCGTCTTCTGTACGTCTGGTAAGATCGCCTATAGTCTTGATATTGGCATTCTTAAGACAGTTGCTGGAACGGACCGAAAGTTCAAGCTCTTCCACCGGTGTTTCCAACAGAGCACGGATTCTCTCTTCTTCCTCATCAACATCGTCATCGCCGACAACATCGTCTTCGTCAAAGTTGATAAAGATAGTAAAATGATCCTTGGCTACCTTCGCAGCTTCAGCCAAGGCATTTTCTGGAGCTATGGTTCCATCTGTCCAGACTTCAAGGTTCAGTTTATCATAATCCGATCTCTGACCGACTCTGGTATCCTCAACTGAATATCTCACTTTACTGATCGGGCTGAAAATAGAATCAACTGGTATAGTGCCGATGTGTTCAATATACTTTTCATTCATTTCTGCAGGCACATAACCACGGCCGAGATTAACCTGAACCTCAAAATCCAGATTACCCTCTTCCATGACAGTACAGATTAACTGATCTTTATTTGCAACCTCAATTCCGCCTTTCTCAAGATCGGCTCCTGTTATGATACCCTGCCCTTTCCATTCAACATGAATGGTTTGTTCATCAACGTCATCGGGTAAACGAAGACGCAGAGATTTCAGGTTACTGATAATAACAGGTGTATCCTCTACAACATGAGGTATTGCCTCGAATTCACTTGTTACAACATGAGAGTTACCTTCTTCATTAAAAGTGGTAATTCTAACTGCAGAAACAGCGTATCCCTGTATTGAGGAGAGAAGAATTCGTCTAAGGGTATTGCCGATAGTTGTGCCATACCCCCGCTCAAAGGGATAGGCAATAAACTTACCATAATCCCGGGTCTCCTCACTATGTTCGAAGGTGATTCCCTTCGGTCTTTTGAAACCCTTCAGGAGGTTTTTTCTAGCCATATTTGCTCCTTACGCGGCCTTGAAACCTGGGAGAAAATGAAACTGATCAGAAGTATTATCCTGATCAACTCCATCCTGCACCTGGTTTCCTGATAATTAAACCCTTCGACTCTTCCGAGGCCGGCAGCCATTGTGGGGAATCGGTGTAATATCCTTGATAGTCTTAACTTTAAGTCCAAGGCTTCCAAGAGATCTTATTGCTGATTCTCTACCTACACCAGGTCCTTTAACATACACATTAACAATCTGCAAACCATAATCACGAGCGCGGTTTGTTGCTGTTTCAGCAGTAGTCTGCGCTGCATATGGCGTGGACTTTTTAGCTCCACGGAATCCGAGAGAACCTGCACTGCACCATGAAAGGGCATTCCCCTTCAGGTCTGTGATGGTAACAATCGTATTGTTGAAAGTAGCCTGTATGTAAACATTTCCCTCAACAACTGTCTTTTTTTCTCTTTTCTTTTTAGCCATTTACTTACACTCCGCCTATTTCTTCTTCTTGGCAACGGTTTTCGCCCTGCCCTTTCGGGTTCTGGCGTTAGTTTTTGTCCGTTGACCACGCAAGGGAAGGCCTTTCCTGTGGCGAAGTCCTCTGTAGCAACCTATATCCATCAATCTCTTGATATTAAGGGCTGTTTCAGAACGGAGCCGTCCTTCAACTTTGAAGTCATTCTCAATAACTTTCCTGAGGTTGTTAACCTCTTCAGCGGAAAGCTCATTAATCCGAGTCTCGGGTTTTACACCGGTCTTCTCACAGATCTGCCGGGCCGAAGTCCGTCCTATACCGAAGATGTAAGTCAGTGCAATATCCGCATGTTTATTGGGCAGGTCGATACCCGCGATTCGCGCCATCGAGGCCTCCTATTTTTGCCGTTGCTTATGCTTGGGGTTATCGCAAATAATACGCACCACACCTCGGCGGCGAATTACTTTGCACTTCTCGCAAATTGGTTTAACGCTCGCTCTCACTTTCATCGCGTGCTACCTCTTGTATATTTACAAATTCCGAGAGCGTAATTTACCGCTCTTGGTTAATCCTTCGTGATGATGCATCTTCAGATGCCCCTCTATCTGGCTCATGGTATCCAAGTCTACACCAACCATAATCAACAATGATGTACCGCCCATGATATACGCCATCTGCCGGGGAAAACCGGGTATAACGATAATCAACAAGGAAGGAATCAATGCGATCATAGCGAGGAACATGGAACCTGGCAACACAATACGGTTCAGGATGCGGGTGAGGTACGCTTCCATATTCTCGCTTCGTATTCCCGGAATTGAACCGCCATTCTCTCTTATCTGTTTAGAAATCTCAACAGGATTGAGAGATACCTGCGTATAAAAATATGCGAAAAAGATAATCAGAAGCGTGTAGAGAGTGAGGTACAGAGGACCCCTTGTTCCAAACGCAGTTGCTACTTTGCCCCAGAATTCACTGTTCCCCGACGCCAGACTGCTTGACAGCTGAACAGGTATAGTCAGTATTGAGGAGGCAAAGATTACGGGAATAACACCCGATGGATTAATCTTAAACGGTATATAGGAGCTCTGACCTCTGTATTGTTTTCTTCCGACAATCCTGCTTGCGTAGTTAACAGGTATCTTTCGAAGACCCTGCTGCTCATATATTACGAGGATAACCACCCCGAAAAACATGACAAAAGTAAGAATTACAAAAACTTCATTGAGATTCTGGGCCCTGATTTCACGGAACATTACAATAAAGGCATTGGGCATTCTTGCAACGATTCCGGTAAAGATAAGCAGGGAAATACCGTTCCCTACACCCTTCACATTAATCTGCTCACCAAGCCACATCAGTAGTATTGTACCGGCTGTAGTTGTCAGCATACCAAGCATCAGAAACTGCCATTTTGCGATTCCGGAAATTACAACACCATAGTTCAAAGGCATCTGAAGCAGTGCGGCTCCCTGCAGTAGACACACAAACACAGTAGCGTAACGGGTAAAGCGCTGGATTTTTTTTCTTCCACCGTCTTCTTCACTGATTTTTTTCAGAGCCGGGAAAACCAGCATAAGAACCTGCATGATAATACTGGTTGTAATGTATGGCATCACACCCAGCATAAAAATGGAAAAGTTCTTAAAAGCACCTCCGGAAAAGAAATCCAGGTAGTCGACGATTCCTTGACCATCTCCACCACTTCCGGAAAAAAACCGACTGAGGGCTCCCATATCTATACCTGGAACCGGGATGATAGAACCGATTCTATGAACTACTAGAACACTCAATGTGAAAAGAATGCGGTTCCGGAGATCTCGTATTCTGAATATGTCGACTAACGGATTATTTGCCATGTTTTCCGCTATTCCTTTGCTTCAGATCCGGCAGTAGTATCAACAACACTGCCGCCGGCTTTTTCAATTTTATCTTTAGCAGAAGCAGACACTGCTGGAACGCTTACTTCAAGCTTCTTTTTAAGATCGCCGACACCGAGAATCTTCACAAGTTTCTCGCTTTTCTTTACAAGACCTTTCTGTACCAGTGTTCCCAGATTAACCTTTTCTCCATCAGCATACAGCTTCTCGAGAGAAGAGACGTTAACAACAACATACTCTGTTTTAAACGGATAATTTGAAAACCCTCGAGCAGCAACACGACGGTATAAAGGCATCTGACCACCCTCAAAACCGGTGCGTACACCGCCACCGGACCGGGCTTTCTGACCCTTATGTCCCTTACCGGAAGTTTTTCCGGATCCTGAGGATCTACCCCGGCCGACAATACTTTTCTTTTTACTGGCACCCTTTGGCGCTCTAAGTTGATTTACACTCATAAGCTTACAGCTCCTCCACCTCTACAAGGTGTGAAACGGATCTGACCATTCCCAGGATAGCATCATTGGCTTCTCTCTCAACTGTAGAATTCAATTTCCTGAGTCCAAGAGCTTTTACAGTTTTGCGCTGCTCCGGCTTTCGTCCGATTGTGCTTCTCACCAGTTTAACCCGGATTTTAGGATATTTTTTCTTTGCCATTATCAACCCCACATATCCTTGAGGTTTTTACCCCTTCCAGCGGCGATTTCAGGAGCCTGCATCAGATTCTCAAAACCATTAAAAACACCTTTTACAATGTTCATTGTATTTTTTGAACCAAGACTTTTCGCCAGGATATCATGCACACCAGCAGCTTCCATAATCGCCCTCACCGGTCCACCGGCAATAATACCGGTACCTGGAGCAGCAGGTTTCAGAAGCACTGAAGCACTCTTATAGACTCCAACTATCTCATGGGGAAGTGTGGTTTTTTTAATGGGTATTACAATCATGTTCCGCTTGGCTTTATCCACACTTTTGCGGATTGCTTCAGAAACATCATTAGCTTTACCAAATCCATAGCCAACTTTTCCTTTACCGTCACCTACTATCATCAGCGCACTGAAAGACATTTTCCGCCCACCTTTTACAGCTTTGGAAACGCGATTCAGCCTGATCAGCTTCTCGGTAAACTCTTTATCTTCATAACGTTCTCTACCAGCCATGCTATCTCCTAGAACTTAAGACCCGATTCTCGGGCCCCGTCGGCTACAGCTTTCACAATACCGTGATAGTGGTAACCGTTTCTGTCGAAAATGACCGCCTTGATATTGGCTTCTTTAAGTCGTTCAGCAATTTTATTACCGACGACTTTGCCACCATCTACGGACCGCTTAACCCCGGCAAGATCTTTCTCCAGTGTGGAAACAGAAGCCAGTGTCGTTCCGGTAGTGTCATCAATGGCCTGAACGCTGATATTCTTATGGCTTTTAAAAACCGTCAGACGTGGACGTTCAGATGTTCCTTGAATTTTTTTCCGGACTCTTCGTTTACGCTGGGCATGCTTGTGCCATTTATCATTCAGCCTATCCATAACTGCATCCCTACTTCACGCCGCTCTTACCGACTTTACGGCGGACGTTTTCATTATCATATCGAATCCCTTTACCTTTATATGGTTCCGGGGGTCGGAGTTTTCGGATTTCGGCAGCAACCTGCCCCACAATGGCTTTATCAATTCCGCTGACTGAAACCTTATTGTTTCCTTCAACGCTTAAATCAACACCTTCAGGAGTTAAATACTCAACCTGATTGGAAAAACCAAGATTAAGCATAAGAACCTTTCCATTCAATTCAGCTCTATAACCGACACCATTGATTACAAGAGTTTTTGTATACCCCTGGCTGACTCCATTCACCATATTATTTAGTAGTGAACGATAAAGTCCATGCATCGATCTGGCTTTTTTAGAATCATTTCCACGATTAACCTGAACCTCTTCATCTCCAACAGTAAAACTGATAAGAGGGTTGAAGGTCTGGGTAAGTTCACCTTTGCTGCCTTTAACATGCAGCAGATTATCCTTGACGGTTACAGTCACACCCTTCGGAACGACAACCGGCTGTAATCCAATTCGTGACATCCTTGTACCTCCTACCAGACCGTACAGATAATTTCGCCGCCAACTTTGTTGGCAACAGCTTTTCTGCCGGTAATTACTCCAGTTGAGGTGGAAATAATCACAGTTCCCAATCCATTAAAGACACGGGGCATATGCTTGTATCCGGAATACACCCGACGACCGGGGGTAGATACGGATTTCAAACCGTGAATTATTGGATTCTCTTTTTCGTCATATTTCAGGAAAACTCTGATGATATCAATTTCATCCTGAATAACTTTTTTAAAGTTTTTTACATAACCTTCATTCTTCAGGATTTTGATAATCTCCATCTTGAGTTTTGAAGGCCGTATATCAACTTTCTCATGCTTTGCAGCAACACCATTACGAATCTTGGTGAGCATATCTGCAACTGGATCGCTAACACTCATATTTGTTACTCCTGCTACCAGCTCGACTTGGTAACGCCGGGAATCATGCCTTCATTGGCAAGCTTTCGGAAGCAGATCCGGCACATCTCAAACTTCCTCATATAACCTCTAGGGCGTCCACACAGACGGCAACGTCTGACAGTTCGGGTCATATACTTAGGCTTTCGTTGAGCCTTGATAATCATAGACTTCTTAGCCATAGCCTACTCCTTGCTGAAAGGCATGCCGAATCTTCTGAGCAGGCTGCGAGCCTGTTCATCATTCGGGGCTGTCGTAACGATGGCCACATTCAGGCCCCTGACACGTTCAATTTTGTCGTAATCAATCTCAGGAAAAATTATCTGCTCGTCAATTCCGAGGCTGTAATTTCCCCTTCCATCAAAAGCTTTTGGACTTACTCCACGAAAGTCCTTTACACGGGGTAAAGCAACGTTCAAAAGTCTATCCAGGAACTCAAACATACGGTTGCCACGAAGGGTTACCTTTGCACCTATTTCCTGACCTTCACGTACTTTAAAGTTTGCTATGGATTGCCTGGCTTTCGTTCTCAAAACTTTCTGCCCGGTAATCTGCTCTAGTTCATTAACTGCAGAATCGAGGAATTTTTTGTTCGTCAGTGCATCACCGACACCTGCTGACACAACAATTTTTTCGATACGGGGAATCTGCATGATGCTTTTAAAACTGAACTCTTTGTTCAATGCGCCTGCAATTTCCTTGTTGTATCGTAACTTGAGCCGAGCTTCATAATGATCTTTTGCTGCTTTCTTCGGAGCTGCTTTCTTAGCTGCTGTGGGCTTTTTCTCCGCTGCGGCTTTTTTCTCCGCTGCAGGTTTTTTCTCCACTGCGGTTTTCTTTGCCGCAGGTTTTTTCGGTGCTGCTTTTTTAGCTTCTGCTTTCTGAGGTGTTACCTTTTCAGTAACATCCTTTTCTTTTTCAGCCATTAGAGAGCCTCCCCGCATTTACGGCACACCCGGGTTTTCTTTTTCCCGTCAACTTTGGTACCGAGTCTGGTTGGTCCGCATTTTTTACAGACAACCATAACGTTCGATGCGGCAATAGCGGCTTCAATTTCTATTATGCCGCCTTTGTCGTTCTGATTTTTGGGGCGCTGAGTTTTCTTCACCATATTGAGGGCTTCAACAATAACCCTTTCGGTTATTCTGTCGATCCGGAGAACACGGCCTTTTTTACCTTTGTCCTTACCGGCGATGATTTGAACCTGATCGCCTTTTTTCAGCTTGGTTTTCACTGATCTATCCTGCCTCTTCCTAGAGCACCTCGGGCGCCAGGGAAACGATCTTCATATAATCGTAATCTCTGAGCTCCCGTGCGACTGGTCCGAATATACGCTTACCAACAGGGTTACCGGCGACATCAATGATGACACAGGCGTTATCGTCAAAACGAATATAAGTTCCGTCATTACGGCGGTACTCTTTATGAGTACGTACGATAACGGCCCGCTTTACCTCTCCCTTTTTGATAGGAGCATTGGGCAGGGCGTCCTTGACGGTTACCACAACGATATCACCAATACTGGCATACCGACGATGGCTTCCGCCTAATACCTTGATGGTTTGAACACGTTTAGCACCGGAGTTATCCGCAACGTTCATGTAAGACTGCATCTGAATCATCGCTTTCCCCCCTACTTCACACGTTCAACGACTTCTAAAAGCCGCCATCTTTTATCTTTACTCACGGGTCGACTCTCGATGATTCGGACAGAATCGCCTTCATGAGCATCGTTAGACTCGTCGTGAGCTTTGTACTTCTTCGATCGGGTTATGTATTTCTTGTACATAGGATGAAGCTGACGGGTAGAAACAAGAACTGTAATAGTTTTGTCCATTTTGTCACTCACCACAGTCCCCGCGAAGGTTCTTTTGTTGCTTTTCTTTGTTTCCATAACCTAAGCCTTCCGAATCCCGATTTCGTATTCATTAATTATAGTATTCAGCCTGGCAATCTGACGTCGAAGATTTTTTTTCTCCATCGGATTCTCAACATGACCCATAACCATCTCAAACCTTAATTCCCTAACTTTACCAGTAAGCTCAACGCGCTTTGCGGCAAGTTCATCCGGTGTTAAATCATTGAACTTCTTTTTCATGACTCACCTATCCTGCGTGATAACGCAATACGAACTTTGTTTTAATCGGCAGCTTACTGCTGGCCAATTCCATCGCCCGTTTTGCAAGTTCAGTCTCTACACCGGCAATTTCAAACATCACCGTGCCGGGTTTGACCGCTGCCACCCACCCTTCAGGGTTTCCCTTTCCTTTTCCCATGCGGGTTTCCGCAGGTTTCTTGGTATAAGGAATATCCGGGAAAATCCGGATCCAGACTTTACCACCACGTTTAATGTAGCGTGTCATGGCTATACGGGCGGCTTCAATCTGCCTGGCGGTAAGTTGCTTATTCTCCATGGAAACAAGACCGAACTCTCCAAAAGAAATAGAATTCCCCCGGGTAGCAAATTTTGCCTTGGGGATAGCACGTCCCCTATGGGTTTTGCGGTACTTAACGCGCTTCGGACTAAGCATCGTTACGCCTCCCTCTTCCTTCACGGCGTCCGCTTACAAGCTGACCGGCATCCTCTTTCTGATCGGTTCCCAGGATTTCTCCCTTGAACACCCAGACTTTAACACCAATAACGCCATAAGTAGTCATCGATTCGGCAAAGCCGTAATCAATATCAGCACGTATGGTGTGAAGAGGAACACGACCATCCTTGAGCTCAAGCACACGGCTCATGTCCGCACCGCCGAGCCTACCGGCTATTTTAATCTTGACACCCAGAACTCCGCCTCGCATGGCATTCTGAACAGCCATTTTCATAGTTCTTCTGAAAGCGGCACGCCCTTTGAGCTGACGAGCAATATTATTGGCAATAATCTGAGCTTCTGCATCGGGTTTCTTGATTTCTTTAATTTTAACACTGACTTTTTTATCAGTAAGTTTCTGAAGCCTGCCGGTAACTTTTTCAATATTGGCACCCTTGGCACCGATAATAACACCGGGCCTGGCTGTCTCGATTGTCATGGTAACCCGAGTGGGCTGACGGACAATCTCAACATTGGCAATATCAGCGCCTTTAGCTTCCGGGCTGTCCATAAGAGCTTTACGGAGACGCAAATCTTCATGAAGCGTCGCTGCATACTCTTTGGGCCCGACATACCAACGGGATTTCCAATCCTTGATAATCCCCAGCCTGAATCCGTAGGGGTTAACTTTCTGTCCCATTAATTTACCGCCTTCTGGTCGAGAACAACAGAAATGTGACTCGAACGCTTTATCTGCCTGTCGGCTCGTCCACGACTACGAGCCCAGATGGTTTTCCGACTGGGTCCGCCATCAATCAAAAGCTCTGCAACAAAGAGACTATCTTCGTCCAGATCCTGATCCTGATACATAGCATTCGCCGCAGCAGACTCAATTACCTTTTTCAAATACCCGGCACCTTTATTCGGCAGAGATTCAAGAATGGCAACTGCATCTATGTAAGATTTGCGTCTGACATGATCCGCTATGGGTCTGATTTTTGAGGGTGACATAGGCAAATTTTTTGAAACTGCTCTGTACCCTTTTTTTGCTTCCATACTTTACCAGCCCCCTAACGCCGTTTGCCTTTTTTATCCGATCCGGCATGACCCCGGAACAACCGGGTTGGAGAAAACTCACCGAGCTTATGCCCGACCAGATTCTCTGTCACGTAGACTGGAACAAAGGTTTTCCCGTTATATACTGAAATTGTCATACTGACCATTTCAGGGATGATAGTAGAACTGCGGGACCAGGTTTTTATCATACCCTTGGTACCGCTTTTATTCTGTTCTATCACCTTTTTATACAGGCTCTTGGCCACAAAAGGACCTTTTTTAATCGACCTGGACATCCTTCAACTCCCTACTTGCGCCGCTTAACGATGAACTTATTGGAGGACTTATGCTTCTTACGGGTTTTACCACCCTTAGTCGGCTTTCCCCAAGGTGTCACCGGATGGCGACCTCCGGAAGTTCTTCCCTCACCACCGCCATGGGGGTGATCGACAGGATTCATAACAACTCCACGTACTTTAGGACGCTTACCCATCCAACGGTTCCGACCGGCTTTACCGATCTTTACGTTCATATGGTCACCGTTACCTACTTCCCCAATGGTTGCAATGCATGTTTTGAGCACCATGCGCATTTCACCGGAAGAAAGTTTCAGTGTAACATAATCGCCTTCTTTGGCCTGAATCTGTGCACTGCCCCCTGCACTTCTGATAAGCTGAGCACCTTTACCTTTGGTTAGCTCCACCGCATGAACAGTACGTCCAACAGGTATTGAGTTCAGAGGCAGACAATTTCCAACTTCAATAGGTGACTGGGGTCCGCTCACAATAGTTGCGCCAATCTCAAGTCCCTTCGGGCAGAGGATATAACGCTTTTCACCATCAGCATAATTTATCAAGGCTATATTGGCACTTCGATTCGGATCGTACTCAATAAAAGCAACTAATCCGGGGACACCGACCTTGTTTCTTTTAAAATCAATCGTACGAAATTTGCGTTTGTGCCCACCACCACGACGTCTGACACTAATCCGACCACCGGCACCTCGGCCGGCCTTTGACGCTTTTCCACCGGAAAGAGATCTCTCCGGTCGTTTTTTTGCCAGCTCCGAATTATCAAGGCTCTGGTAAAAGCGCTGCGAGGGTGTTGTCGGATTATAGGTTTTAATACCCATTTTCTATTCCCTCCGTTTTATGCGCCTTCGAAGGCGTCGATGCTCTGTCCCTTATCCAGGGTGATCATCGCCTTCTTCCAGGCGGCCGTGCGGCCTTGGCCGCGTCGAAAACTCGCACGGGAGATGGCTCTGTTATTACGAACCTTCCCGTGGACATTAATAATTCGGCAACTGACAGGCCGAACATTGAACAGATCCTTAACCGCTTTCATCACCATGAGTTTGTTGGCCTTTTTATCAACCTTGAACACATAAGTTTTCTTCTCGCCATCCCGGAGAAGATTCGATTTTTCGGTAAGTACCGGCTCAATTATAATCTGATCTGAGTCCATGCCTAGCTCCCGTAAAACTCACCGAGCTTTGTTGCCGCACCTTCAGTTACAAGAATATTATTCCCGTAGTAAAGATCGTGGGCACGAAGCCGGTTGTAAGAGAGGAAACGCAGGTCTCTGATATTCCCGCCCGCCCTCTTAATCATTGCGTTGTTTTCGCCTTCACCGAGAATAACGACTGTTCTTCCATCCGAAGGGAAATTGCTGAGAATTGCAGCCAAATCTCTGGTTTTACCGGACTCGACGCTAAAATCCTCCAGTACACGAAAAGCATTATCATCCGAAGCCTTAAGGCTCAGAATACTTTTCATTGCAAGACGCTTTATCTTCTTGGGTATATGGTAGGAATAATCTCTGGGCTGAGGCCCGAAAATTACACCGCCTCCACGCCATAAGGGACTCTGACGACGACCGGCGCGGGCACGTCCTGTTCCCTTCTGACGCCAGGGTTTTGCAGTGGAGCCTTTTACTTCATGGCGGGTTTTTACCTTGGCATTCCCCTGGCGCTTGTTAGCCAGCTCATTTTTAATGGCATGCCAGATAGATCCCTCACTCACTTCCCGAGCAAATACAGAATCCTCAAGGGAGATAGTTCTCAATTCTTTGCCATCTATAGAGTAGACTTTTTTATCCATAATCTTCTCTCCCTACTTCCGCTTCTTAGCCTGGCGGACAATAACAACACTGTCACGGCTACCAGGAACGGCACCCTTAACAAGAAGTACGTTTTTTTCCTGGTCTATCTTCACGATTCTCAGGTTTTGAACGGTACTTTTTTCACCACCCATTCTTCCGGGCATTTTCGTGCCCTTAATAACTTTGGACGGCGATGCTGCCATACCGGTGGAACCATTGGCACGATGGAACTTAGAACCATGCGTAGCCCGACCTCCGCCGAAATTGTAGCGCTTCATTACGCCCTGATACCCCTTACCTTTGGATGTACCGATAACATCTACGAAACGCAGACTATCGAACAATTCAAGGCCAAGGGAATCACCAACCGCACATTCTTTTCCGAAGTTGCGAATCTCTACGATATGTTTCTTAGGGCTGACACCATCTTTAAACTGACCTGTTTCAGGTTTATTCACCCTGGAGGCCTTTTTATCCAACGCACCGAGAACAACAGCATTATAGCCGTGTTTTCCTTCCTCACGTTGATCGATCACCACATTGGGCTCAATCTCAATCACCGTTACAGGCGTCAATGCGCCGTCTTCATCAAAGATTTGGGTCATGCCCACTTTCTTTCCGATCAATCCGATCATTTTATTGCTCCGTCCCCTAAACCTACTGTTTGATCTCTACATCAACACCAGCAGGAAGCTCGAGCTTCATGAGAGCATCCATAACTGCGGGAGTAGGCTCAAGGATATCGATCAGTCTTTTATGCGTCCGCATTTCAAACTGTTCTCGCGATTTCTTGTTTACAAAGGGCGATTTAAGAACGGTATACTTGTTTATCTTCGTAGGCAGAGGTACGGGCCCCGACACTTTCGTGCCCTGTTTCTGCACAGTATCCACAATGGCCCGCGCGCTCTGCTCTATTAATTCTACGTCAAAGCCTCTGAGCCGTACGCGTATTTTCTCCATTGTCCTTGCTCCTCTTAAAGCAGCCCTGCCATTTGAAACGGCAGGGCCTTCACTCACTCTAGTGTTAGGGTTTTAATCCGCTACTTCGGTCACACGACCGGATGCAACGGTACGACCGCCTTCACGAATGGCAAACCGGAGACCGGGATCCATTGCAATGGCGTGAATCAATTCAACTGTAATCTCGGTGTTATCACCGGGCATTATCATTTGCTTGTCTTCAGGAAGTGTCACCGTACCGGTGATATCAGTAGTCCGGAAGTAAAACTGGGGACGATAACCACTGAAGAAGGGGTTATGACGCCCACCCTCTTCTTTGGTAAGAACGTAAACTGCAGCTTTAAACTTGGCATGCGGATGAATGGAACCGGGTTTAGCCAGAACCTGTCCACGTTCAACAGCTTTTTTATCAATTCCGCGAAGAAGAGCACCGATATTATCACCAGCCTGTCCTTCATCGAGAAGCTTATTGAACATCTCAACACCGGTACAAACAGTTTTCTGTGTTTCCTTAATCCCGATGATAGCAACTTCGTCACCGACATGAAGAACACCACCCTCAATACGGCCGGTAACAACTGTACCACGTCCGGAAATTGAGAAAACATCTTCAATAGGCATCAGGAAAGGCTTATCAAGAGCTCTTTCAGGAATCGGGAAGTAAGTATCCATGGCCTCAAGAAGCTCAACAATGCTTTTTGTTTTCTCTTCATCGTCGATATTGGTCATAGCCTGGAACGCACTGCCCATGATTACAGGTGTCTCGTCTCCGGGAAACCCATACTCATCAAGGAGCTCACGAACTTCCATTTCAACCAGTTCAACCAGTTCAGGATCCGCAAGATCCATTTTATTCATATAAACGATCAACTTGGGCACGCCAACCTGACGGGCAAGCAGAATGTGCTCACGAGTCTGAGGCTCGGGACCTGAGTCTGCAGCTACTAGAAGAACTGCACCGTCCATCTGAGCCGCACCGGTAATCATGTTCTTAATGTAGTCAGCATGACCCGGGCAGTCGACGTGAGCGTAGTGACGGACTTCCGTTTCATACTCGACGTGACGTGTATTGATGGTGATACCGCGCTCTTTTTCTTCGGGAGCATTGTCGATATCCTCGTAGCTCATCACTTTTCCGCCCATCTTGGCTGCACTATACATAGTAATAGCAGCAGTCAGGGTAGTCTTTCCGTGATCAACGTGGCCGATAGTACCGACATTAATATGCGGTTTCGTCCTCTTGAATTTCTCCTTAGCCATGAATATCCTCCTACGGCTACACGGGAAAATAAATCGGCAATTTAGAATTGCCCATGTCTGCCCGACGGCATAATCCAGAAGATACCGGCGTAAACGCCAATACCGTCTTAACAGCACATTTATGAGATAACCTTTAATACACGGAAATACAATCAGACGGGCAGGGAAAACGGCAAAAACCGTAGTTCCGACAGAGAAGAAGACTTACCGCCGATATCATTCATCATTCGCCTGGGACTAAGCCCCGGTTCGTCCGACTAAGTAACGACTGGAAAGATCATCCTCGCCCGAAAGAGGCCCGACAACATTGCCGCAGGGCATTCCGCGAGGGGTCTGACTGATAAACCCGAGGGTATAATCAGTCTCTCACACATTTCCGACAGATCAACTCACCGCCGGAAACTGACTCTGCTCAACCTTTAAAAGCTGAACAGTTATCTATTCAGAAACTACCACTTGTAGTTGCTGAACGCTTTATTGGCTTCCGCCATTCTATGGGTATCTTCCTTCTTTTTAAAGGCGACACCCGTTGAATTAAACGCATCGAGTAACTCGGCGCTCAATTTTTCCTGCATGCTCCTGCCGCTTCTGCTTCTGGCAGCATTGATAATCCAACGCATCGCCAGGGCTTCACGCCGGGATTCCCGAACTTCAATGGGAACCTGATAGGTAGAACCACCCACACGGCGGGATTTAACTTCCACCATCGGCTTAACATTGTCTACAGCCTTGAGAAATATTTCCAAAGGCTCTTTCTCAGATTTCTCACCTACAATTGTCATGGCGCCATAAACGTTTCGATAGCTTACAGACTTCTTACCCTTAAGCATCATCCGGTTAACAAACTTGGTAACCACCTTGCTTCCATACCGGGGATCGGCACCTACAGGCCGAACCGGGGTTTCTCTTCTTCTAGACATACAACCCTCTACGCCTTAGGCTTCTTGGTCCCGTACTTGGACCGGCCCTGCTTTCGGCCTTCGACACCCAGAGTATCTTTTGTACCACGAATTACATGGTATCTGACACCGGGAAGATCCTTCACTCTGCCACCGCGGATTGCAACCACGGAATGTTCCTGCAGGTTATGTCCAACACCTGGAATATAAGCGGTTACCTCAATTCCATTGGATAAGCGTACACGGGCCACCTTCCGCA
>Ga0164318_10002428_pt1 | contig 17328 bp, 19 predicted proteins | sample GuaBasSedimGuay9_FD_113734 | JGI IMG/M metagenome (GOLD analysis project Ga0164318, IMG submission 113734) | Subseafloor sediment microbial communities from Guaymas Basin, Gulf of California, Mexico - Guay9, Core 4571-4, 0-3 cm | ecosystem: Environmental > Aquatic > Marine > Hydrothermal vents...
GCAGATGAAATCCCATAATCCTTACTTGCAATCAAAGTAGCATCCGAAGCACTAAAGAGTCTAACTGTAGCTTTGAGTCCTCCACTCTGAGAAAGAGAATATTTAAGTATAAAATCTTTCGATTTAAGCGATGGTGAAATTGTATTACTCTGCAAGCTCCCACGATGGTGCTTAGGATCGGGCAAAAAATTTCCACTAATTTTCAGATCAGACAAGAGGGTTGAAAAAAATTTCTGTCCCAAATCTGCTGAAACTCCAGAACCATCTACTAATGAAATTCTGGCTCGATGCTCTACATCTTTTTCAATCTTCAGTGTTGCATCGACGGCGAACAACTGAAGGGTCATTATACATAACAAGATAAATCTCACTCTCACTCCTTGGCAATAAATTCAACATTCAACTCATATGGCTTAGTATTTTGATGCGTATCAAACCCAATACTCTGAAGCTGTTGAAGGTATTGTATCAGTCCACGGTTGAAATCTACATTATTAGAGGCAGAAAGTATCTTAAAAGTGAAACTTCCATTCCTATTTATCCTCAACCATACCTTCGCAGAAAAACCTGCAAATTCACTCTGTGCTGGCCAGTTATACATCAGCCCTTCAACTTTATTGAAATATGCATTTTTAATACCCTCATCTCTACCATCACTCTTTTCAAGACTGTTTTCAGTTGACTTTTTTACTTCTTTATCAACAGGCTTTTTGTCTGAAATCTTATCAAAAAGAGTATTCAGTTTAATTCTCTTTGTAGGAGAGGCGGACTTGATTTTCTTCTTATTGGCAGACTTTTTCGACTTCAAAATCTTTTTAGATTTTATTTTTTTTGGAGATCTTTTTTTGGGTTTTGATCTCATTTTTGATCTATTAGTTTTGTTGAGAGGAGGAGCTAGTGAGACTTTTATCGCTTTACTGCTTTTTTGAGCATAATGCACAGCCTTTGTTTCTGTATGATGATTAAAATAGTTTATCAGCAGTCCAATCAAAAGAAAATAGACAGAAAAGGCCAGTATGGCACTCCATACTTTGGAAGAATTCATCATTATTCAGTAATCAAAGAGACCTTGCTGAAGCCAACATGTTTGACACTTTTCAGCAAATACATCACATCTCTATACGCCAGCTTCTCGTCAGCGCGAATAAATACATTACTGTCTAAATTAAAATCAGGTGATTTCAAAAGAAAGTTATCTGCAAAATTATCCAAAGTATAAGTCTCTTTATTCAAATAGATGATTCTATCTTTGTCCATACGAATAGTCATCGTTTGAACATTGTCCACCTTCTTGCTTTGAGAACCTTTCGGTAGTACGATCTGCTCCTCAAAATTAATCGTAGGTGCCGTGATCATTAAGATCGCCATCAAAACCAACATCACATCCACAAGTGGAGTAATGTTCAAGTCTGGATCATCATCCCAGCCAAACACTGTTTGCTACCTTGCCCATCTACTCTTGCTCATCTACCAAGGAGAGTACTACATCTGATTGTGAACCTAGCAGAGAACCCAACTCATAGGCGCGTCTTTTAAGAATGAGATGGAATGTATAAGCAAAAATAGCCACACTAATACCAGCCGCTGTTGCTATCAAAGCTTCAGAGATAGCTGGTGCAACCACACTCAACGAAGCACTTTTTTGACTTCCCAACTTGCTAAATGTTTCCAAGATACCAACAACTGTTCCAAATAAACCTATGAATGGTGATGTAGAAGCAGCGATAGATAAGAGAGTCAACCCTTTGGTAGAACTACGAATTGCATCACTTGATGCGGCACTTAAAATTGCCTTACTAGGCAAACTAACACGGTTAAGATAAGTAAAAATAAGAGATTTTCTTGAGACTGTATCACTTTTGCCAAGATAGAGTAGTTTGAGTGAATCTGTTTCTATAGTAATTCTTCTCTTGAGAAGAGGATAACGATAAAAAAATACCCAAAATGATGCAATAAAATAGGCAGAGAGCAGAAGCAAAACAAAAAGAGTTATTGCACTGCTCTGTACTAAATAATCGGGAAAAAAACTTAAAAATCCCAATTTAGAAAGACTTACCGATATGTTCTACTTTGCTGATAGACGCAGCAATAGCAGCGTGAGGAGTTCCAGTACTTTTGAGGAGATCTGTTGCTTTTTTGATCTTCTCAGTAATATCTGAGTCTCCTGCTGCAAGAGCAATGGCACCATCAACAATACAAGTTACTTTGGATTCACTGACTTTGACATAACCAGAGTTAATGGCTACATCTATCTTTGGTGAATCAGCTATTTCGACCGTAATCACACCCGTCTTCAAGAGTGAAACCAGAGTTGCATGCTCTGGCAAAACACCAAATTCACCCTCTGATCCGGGAAGCGTGATTTGCTTTACTTCACCATCATATATTGTACCCAATGGGGTAACAATTTCAAGCTTCATTAATTTCATTCAAGTCCTTTATATTTAGGATGCTTTAGCTTTCATTTTTTCATTTTTGGCAACTGCTTCAGCCATATTCCCGACCATATAAAATGCTGCTTCAGGCATATCATCGTATTTACCCTCGATAAGTCCCTTAAATCCAGCAATAGTATCAGCGATTTCTACATAAACTCCTGGACTTCCAGTAAAGACTTCTGCAACATGGAATGGCTGAGAAAGGAATTTCTCAACTTTTCTTGCTCTCTCAACAATAAGTTTATCATCTTCTGAGAGTTCATCCATACCCAAAATAGCAATAATATCCAAAAGATCTTTATACTTCTGAAGAATCTGCTGAATGCCTCGTGCCACTTCGTAATGCTCTTCTCCGATAATTTGCGGATCAAGCATTCTTGAAGTAGAATCCAGTGGATCAACCGCTGGATAGATACCCTTTTCAGCAATTGATCTGTTCAAAACTGTTGTCGCATCAAGGTGTGCAAATACAGATGCTGGTGCTGGGTCAGTCAAGTCATCTGCTGGTACATAAACTGCCTGTACTGAAGTGATTGAACCTTTTGTTGTTGAAGTAATTCTCTCTTGGAGTTTACCCATTTCACTTGCCAATGTCGGCTGATAACCAACCGCAGAAGGAATACGACCCAACAGTGCAGACATCTCTGAGCCAGACTGTGCAAATCTGAAGATATTATCGATAAACATCAAAACATCTAGACCCATTTCATCTCTAAAATACTCTGCCATTGTCAAACCTGTCAATGCAATACGGTTTCTTGCTCCTGGAGGTTCACTCATTTGACCATAACAGAGTGCAACTTTATCCAATACATTTGACTCTTTCATTTCGAAATAGAGGTCATTTCCTTCTCGTGTTCTTTCACCAACACCTGCGAAAACTGAATAACCACTGTGCTTCATCGCAACATTGTTGATAAGCTCCATAATGATAACAGTTTTACCAACACCCGCACCACCAAAGAGTCCAACCTTACCACCCTTTGAATAAGGAGCAAGAAGATCTACAACTTTTATACCTGTTTCAAATACTTCTGTTTTTGTACTTTGAACATCAAATGGAGGTGGATCTCGGTGAATAGACCAATACTCTTTGGCATCGCATGGACCATCTCCATCAATCGTTTCGCCAATAACATTGAAGATTCTTCCAAGTACTTCCGAACCTACTGGAACTTTAATGGAAGAGCCAGTTGCAGTAACTTTTTGACCTCTTACTACACCTTCACTCATATCCATTGCAATCGTTCTTACTCTGTTGTCGCCGAGCTGAGCTCCAACTTCCAATATCAATCTATGCTCTTTACCGTCAACTGTGAATATTGTCTCCGACGCTTCATTGATCTCCGGAAGATAGTCTGAAAAATCCACATCGATAACTGGACCCAAGACTTGTACTACTTTACCTGTCATTACTTCTCCTCTTCTTATTTCATGGATTCAACACCACTGATAATCTCTATGAGTTCAGTAGTAATTGCTTCTTGTCTAACTTTGTTGTATTTAATAGAGAGTGTTTTCACCATCTCTTTTGCATTGGTTGTTGCCGCATCCATAGCTTGCATACGCGCCGCATGTTCTGCCGCGAGTGAATCAATCAATGCATAATACATACTAAATTCAATATATTTTTTTGTCAATGCTACGAGTAGTGTACTGTCATCATTAGGCTCAATTTCCAACTCTGAATGCGACTCTACACCTTCTTTGACCTCTGAAGCATCAATAGGAAGTACTTGGTCTTCTCTAACTTCCTGAGAAATCATATTGACATATCCATTATGTACCATGATGATTCTATCTGTTTCACCATTGGCATATGCATCAACAATTTCAGAGATAAACTCTGCAGCCTTATCATAATCAGGAGCAGAACTTAATCCTATGACTTCTCTCATCATTTCAACATTATTAAATTTATAATAGTCAACACCCTTACGACCTACACCACTCAGTCGTACCTTGATGTCATCAGCTTTAAAGCCATCCATCAATTTATTCACATGTTTGAGTGTTTGTGAATTAAACCCACCACAAAGACCTTTGTCTGCCGAGATGAAGATAATATCTACTTTTTTAGGATTTTCATTCTCCTTGAAAAAAACATTATCATGAGCATCTTCGCCTAGATCTTGCATTTTCTTTGCGATTTCATCCATCACTTCAGTCAACTTAGTAGCATAGATTCTTGATTGACTAGCAAGCTCTTCTGTTCGCTTGAGCTTCGCTGAGGATACAAGTTTCATCGCATGTGTTGTCTTCTGAGTGTTCTTGACACTTTTGATCTTGCGCTGTATATCTTTTAAATTAGCCATTAAACAGCCTTTTTAACCTGCAAACGAGGTTTTAAAATCATCAAGAGCTTTTCCTAGATCAACTTCTGTATCACTGTCGATTTTTTTGCTCTCTCTAATTGCATCAAAAATATTGGAGTATTTTGCTTCCATAAATGGATACAACTCAGCTTCAAACTTCGTCACGCTACCAACTGCTATATCATCAAGATAACCTTTTGCACCTGCAAATATAATGATAACTTGTCTCTCTATAGGAATAGGCTGATAAGGAGGTTGCTTCAAAACCTCAACCATTCTTTGACCTTTTGAGAGTTGATTTCTACTATGCTCATCCAAGTCCGATGCGAACTGCGAAAATGCTTGAAGCTCTCTAAAGGATGCCAAGTCAAGTCTGAGTGTACCTGCTACCTGCTTCATTGCTTTGATCTGAGCGGCACCACCAACACGAGAGACAGAGAGTCCCACATTGATTGCTGGTCTAATACCCGAGTTGAAGAGATCTGTTTCAAGGAAGATTTGACCATCTGTAATCGAAATAACATTCGTAGGAATATAAGCCGAAACATCACCTGCCTGAGTCTCAATAATTGGAAATGCTGTAATAGAACCTGCACCCAACTCATCATTTAGCTTCGCTGCTCTCTCAAGCAATCTTGAATGAAGATAAAAAACATCACCAGGATATGCTTCACGACCTGGAGGTCTTCTGAGAATCAATGACATCTCTCTGTAAGCTACCGCATGCTTAGATAGATCATCATAGAATATAACTGCATGTCTACCATTGTCTCTGAAGTATTCCGCCATTGTTATGCCTGAATATGGAGCCAAATACTGCAAAGAAGCAGAGTCTGCTGCGGAGGCATTGACAACAATTGTATATTCCATTGCGCCATGCTCTTCGAGTTTCTTCACAACAGAAGCAACTGTAGATTGCTTCTGTCCAATAGCAACATAAATACAGACAACATCCTGACCTTTTTGATTGATAATCGTATCAATCGCCAAAGTTGTCTTACCTGTCTGTCTATCACCAATAATCAGTTCTCTCTGTCCTCTACCAACTGGCACCAATGCGTCAATCGCCTTGATTCCTGTCTGCAACGGCTCATGAACTGATTTACGCGCCATTATACCAGGTGCCTTCTCTTCGATGAAACGCTCTTCTGTTGCTTCGATTAGACCTTTGCCATCGATAGGTTCACCAAGCGGATTGACAACTCTTCCGAGCATACTATCGCCTACTGGAGTTTTGAGAAGTTCACCAAGACGCTTAACGCTCATCCCCTCTCTGATTCCCTCCATTGTACCGAGTATCGCTACTCCTACACTTGACTCTTCAAGATTTTGAACTAAACCTTTGATGCCATTCTCGAACTCAACAACTTCACCAGCCATTACATTATTTAGACCATAAACAGTGGTGATGCCATCTGCTACACCTACTACTTTTCCTACTTCACTGATATCTACTTCAATATCAAAATTTTCAATTCTCTCTTTGATAATCGAGCTGATTTCATCTGCATTCAATTTAACTGCCACTTCTTCTCCTTTCTTTAGATTACACTATTTAATGTGATTTCATAATGAAATCAATCAATTGTTCTTTAACTCTCTCTTTAGAGAAGTTAACCTCAATACCCAAATCATCAACATCGACTCTCAAACCATCAAGCTCACTCTTCTCTTGACTTAGTTTGATCGCTGAACCAGTATAACGATTTAGCGTTCCTTCCAGTTTTGCAATCGTATCAGCATCTAGTGCTTCATTGCTTCTGACAACACCATCATACTCATTACTCTCTTTTTGCAATTGAGCATTGAGTACTTGAGCAATTGCTGGCATCAATTCCAACCTTTTATGCTCACCTATAAGTTTGATAAAGTTAGTCAGTTTACTATCAATTTCTTTTCCCAATACAGCTAGAATCGTATCAACTTTGGTATCTGAAGAGATGATAGGTGCTATAACCATAGCCCGAACTTTTGGATCACTATATGATTTGGCAATACCATTGATTGCTTTTACATAATTTTCTATCTCTTCTCTATTGGCAACACTTAAGAGAGCATCAACATATCTTTTTGCAATTAACTCTTCCATATTACGCCACCTTCTTGTCGAGTATATCAACCACTTTTTTCTGATTAAGCTGTATATCATTATTGCCGATATTGCCACTCAGTATATCATGGATTGCTTCTCTGATAACGCGTCGCTCTTCAAGCGTTGATTTCTCTTCAGCTTGCTTTTCAAGTATTTTTAACTCTTTATCTGAATCATTTACAATTTTAGATACAAGTAATTCAGCTTCTTTATGAGCCGTCTTGATAATCTCTGCAGATCTCTTTCTGCTCTCCTCAATATTTGCTTCAGCTTCTCTCTTCTCATCTCTGGAGGCATGAACTTTTCTTTCTATCTCGTCGAGTTGATCTTGAATACCTTTTTGTCTTCCAGTAAAGAAACTTTTAATCGGATTTGCCAAAAGATAATAGAGAACTCCAATAAAGATCAAGAAGTTGAAGATTCTTGGAATAAAGTCTGTATGCCTGCCAGTCAACTCAAAGTAGCGTGTAGCTACTTCACCGTCACCGCTCGCAAGTAAAATTGCTGGAAGCAACACTGCCGTTGCAATTACGAAATGTTTCATTTTCATCATCACTCTCCCTATAACTTACTAAACTTGGCTTTGAGACTCTCTTTGAAAAGAGGCATCTGAGAAAGCAAACTGTTTCTCAGCGTCTCCTTTTCACTCTCTAAACCTTCCATAAAAGAAATATGCTTTTTATCCAACTCAGCTCGTTTATTTTCAGCTTTACTTTCAGCCAATACTTTCGCATCATTGATAGCTTTTTGTCTAATGTCAGAAGCACTAGATCGAGCTTCATCAAGAATCCCTTTCGCTTCAGCGTGCAACGCCTCACTAGCCCCAGACATACTTTTTGCTTTATTTAAATTTTGGGCGATATCATCATCTCTATCGTCCATATGCTTCAACAATGGCTTGTAGAGCATTCGATTCAAAAGCACAAGCAATGTTAAAAACAATACAAAATCAAACAACATTAACGGTACACTTATATCAAGCATTCAAACTCCTCTTATAATTTGTACCTATTTTATCATTTTAGATTTAAAAGTCGGATTAAATAGTTAAGGTTTTTTTATAATTTCCATAAATTCTTGCACTTGTGTTTCATCTTGAAAGATTATCTCTAATTTGTTAGATCTAATTTTATATCGAAAGGGAAGAAACTCTTCTAGATCATCTTTGTAAGTGTGAATCCAGCTCGTTTGGACTTGCACTTTTTTTGCCTGCTTCTTATTCTGCTTGCCTTGTTTGACAAGTTTTTCCACTTCTCGTACACTCAATTTTTGTCCGATAGTTGTATCTGCAATAATCTTCTGCTGTTCTGGGTCCATACCAACAAGCATCTTGGCATGACCTTGAGATATACTCCCTTTTGATAGTTTATCTTGCACATAGGCACTCAATGCAAGTAGTCGCATTGTATTGGTAATTTGCGATCGACTCTTATGCACAACAGTAGAGAGCTCCTCATGCGTTATTTTGTGTACCTCTAGTAATTCAGCATAAGAGTTAGCTAGTTCAATAGCATTGAGGTTCTCTCTCTGGATATTCTCTATCAGTGCCAATTCTCTCAGTTTGCTACTGTCGATATTTACATCTGCTATGATCGCTTTGATCTCACTCATATTGGCAAGCTTGTGTGCACGCAGACGGCGCTCTCCTGCGACTAGCAGATAACCATCTTCTTTTTCTAGTACGACAATTGGTTGTAGCAATCCATGGGTTTTGATAGATTCACTCAACTCCACAAGCGCCTGCTCGTCAAAATGTTTTCGTGGCTGATAAGGATTGGCGGTGATCCTATCCACCTCTAACTCTTCTACTATAGTATTTTGCTTTTCAAGACTTATCTGTTCACTGTCTACTATCTCAGACTCATAAGCCTGACTAACTTCATTGAGTATTGCACCCAAACCTTTGCCCAATGCCATCTCTTAACCTTTGATAATAACTCTAGCGAGCTCTTTGTAGGCTATACTGCCTTTTGAACTACTGGCATAGCGCGTGACAGGTTTGCCAAAGCTGGGGCTCTCTGCTACCTTGACATTCCGTGGTACCACGATGCACTCTTCACTTTTTTGGAGATGAAAAAGCTTATCTTTAAAATGGTGGGTAAGGTCTGCCAAGACTTGCTTGGATAGATTGTTTTGTCTGGAATACATCGTCGGCAAAAAGCCTTTTATTTTTAACTTTGGGTTGATCGTCTTCTTGAGTAAACTCACTGTGTTGAGTAACTGCGCCAATCCCTCCAAGGCAAAAAATTCACACTGTATCGGTATGATAACTGAATCTGATGCACTTAAGGCATTGATCGTAATAGGACCAAGTGCTGGGGGTGAATCAATGATGATATAATCATACTTCTCGCTTAGCTCCTCTATCTTAGTCTTAAGAATAAGCTCACGGTTTTTCTTCTTAGGGTCATAGAATGCTTTTTCTATCCCAACCAATCCTATATTAGATGGAGCAAGTACCAAGCCTTTGATCTCTGTTTTCAAAATCACTTCACGAAGTTTTTTGACACCAGACAATACATGATAAATATTAAACTCATAATCACTTCGACTATATCCAAAACTGGTCGTCGCATTGGATTGTGGATCGGCATCTATGAGCAATACCTTTTTGCCACTATCTGCTAAAGATGCTGCTAGATTTACAGCTGTTGTCGTCTTCCCTACGCCACCTTTTTGGTTGGCTATACTGATCACTTCACTCATCGTAAACTAAATACTCTCTTTCCTTCTATCAGTAATGAGCCATCCTCGCATAGAAGTGCGTTTTGGAGACTTTTTTCATAGTTATCAATATGAACTGAAAACCTTCTGCTTTGTTCAAATTCTATCTGATACTCACTAAAAATCTGCTTCCATTCTGGAAATTCTTCAACCTTTTTCAAGTATTTTTCGAGAAGTGGTTCCGCTAAGATATCGCCATAGAGTGATTTGAAGCCATTTGAAGAATTTTTGAGATTTACACCAATTCCGCATATAAGCGTTTGATTGATTTTTTGTGTGATGACACCACCCACCTTTTCCACTCCTAAATAAAAATCATTGGGCCACTTCAGCCAAACCTCTTCTCCCTTTTCCCTAAGTGTTTGTCTCATGATAAAGGCAAAGTAGATAGATGCTGAGCTCAGAGGTAAATCTTTTGGCAAGTCCGACAAGTCCACAGCAAAAGAGGCAAAAAAATTTCCTTCTCCTCCACTCCAACTATTTTCTCTACTTCCAATACCCTGATATTGCTCTGTTGCTATCACAGCGACAGGGGCAGAAAGCTCAGTATGTCGAATCTTTTCTAGTAAATATTTTTGTGTTGAGGGGAGCATCTCAAATGAGTATATCTCCAATTTTAAGCCCCTTTCCTAGTAGATAAGATTTGGCATTCATAGCTTTTTTGGATGCGGGTTGCAGTCTCATAATTTGGACTGAACCTATCCTGCATCCTATGGTAATACTCTCATTTTCGATCGATAGAATTTGAGCTTGTTGATGTTCTGTTCTAGTATCAATCAATTTGATTTCAATGAGTTTTAATCCTTCGGATGTAAAAATTCCTGGCCATCCTTCAAATGCACGATACTTATTGTAGAGCAACAATGCATCATCAAAAATAATCTCTCCATCATCTTTTCGTATCTTCTTGCAGTGTGTCGCTGTTGCCCTAGTCTGTGGCAATGGATGAATATGCTCAAAGTATCGAATCGTGTCCAATACCAATATACAGGCATCATTACTGAGCTGTCTCGTCAAGCCTTGAAGTCGTAGCTCTTGAGGGATTTTAAAATAGGTATAACCCAATATTGGTCCACTATCGAGTCCCTCCTCCATACGCATAGAAGTCACACCACTATAAAGATCTCCATTCAGAAGAGATTGCTGTATAGGACTTGCTCCTCTATATTGTGGCAAAAGAGAGGCATGGAGATTAATACAAGGGGCTATATCCAAAATCGATCGAGGCAAGAGCTGTCCAAATGCAGCAACAACAATAAAATCAGGTCTTGCCTCTGAAATTTTCCTACTGATTCCCTCTTGACTCAAGCGATCTGGTTGCAAGACTTCAATCCCATACTTTTCTGCCAAGATCTTCACAGCTGGTGCTGTCAAAACTTTTTTGCGCCCTACTGGTCTATCTGGCTGAGTCAGAACCAGAGCGACTTCCATATCCTCTGCATCCAACAGTGTTTGCAGTATCATCTGGGCATAATGTGGTGTCCCCATATAGACGATCTTTTTTTTCACATTATCTCTTTTTCTATTTACTAGTCAATGGAGTGATCATGGTTTAATTCTTTGTTTCGCTCCAGAAAATACTCTATCTCATATTTACTAATCACTCGTATCAAATTCGTCGATCCAGAGATACCGACAGGATCTCCAGCAGTCAGTATATAGATTTTTTCTTTGTCCAATATTCCTTTTTCAACTCCTTGTTGCATCACTTCACTCATCATATCTCTAAGTGCTCTCTCCTCGACTGAAAAAGCTGGAACAACACCCCAGACCAATGTCAACAAACGAGCAGTAGAGTCATCATGTGTTACTGCATAGATAGGTATATCGGGGCGATAACGGGCAAGTTTTTTGGCCGACTGCCCTGATCCTGTTACAGCGATCAAACCTGCCGTGTGCAAGCTTTCAGCAAGTCGCGCTGCCGATTCATCGATTTTATCAACCTTATCAATCATTTCAAAATTTGAAAACTTATGATAAGGGTAATGTTTCTCAGCACCTTGGATCGTTTTGACCATTGTCTTGACCGTCAATATTGGATGCTTTCCAATCGCACTCTCTTCAGAGAGCATCACCGCATCCGTTCCATCAAAAACAGCATTGGCAACATCACTGATTTCTGCTCTTGTGGCAGTCTCCTTGGTTGTCATTGAGAGCATCATTTGTGTCGCAGTGATGACAGGCTTGGATTGACTATTGGCTTTTCTGATCAGCATTTTTTGAATCGCAGGAACTTCATGGAAAGGAACTTCAATACCCAAATCGCCTCTAGCCACCATAATACCATCACTAACATCAAGAATTTCATCGATATTTTCTACCGCATCAAATTTCTCTATCTTGGCAAGCAACTCTACTTTTGCATGATGCTTGTCGATAATCGCTCTCGCTTCTAACATATCTTTTGCAGACTGCACAAAAGAGATAGCCATAAAATCAACACCATTCTCTATGCCCCAAAGCATATCTTTTTTGTCTTTTGTTGTCAACACATCGATTCCAAGACTAGTATTTGGGAAATTGACACCTTTGCGAGAAGAGAGCATACCATCATTCTCTACTCTCACCACAACACTCTCTTGATTTACCTCACTGACAACCGCACGGATAATACCATCATACATATAGATATATTCGCCCAGTGAGAGTTGATCGAGGATCTTTGGCTCATTGATGCAAAGAGCATAACGCCCCTCACTGACCTTGTGTCCCAATATCTCTTTTTTCATAAATTCGATATGATCACCTGTCTTGAGAATAAAATCCTCTTCAAGCATACAGATTCTGACTTTAGGTCCACTGATATCTTGCAATATTCCAGTCACTAGACCAGTATTTCCACTAGCTTTTTTAATGCGAGCGAACACTTCCGAATGGTACTCGTGTGTTTCATGACTGAAATTGAGCCGAAAGACATTAACACCTGCACGCATAAGTCCTGTGATTGCCTCCAGTGAATCCGAAGCAGGTCCAATAGTTGCTACAATTTTTGTTCTTTTTTTCATTTACTACCTTGTTTTTTAATTTATATGGATCAGGATCAATGGCGTTAGGAAGCTCTTAAGGAATTTTCTCAACCAACCCTTTTCTGAAAAGTGTACCGCCATCGTGAATGCTGTCTAGCAAATAACTTTCAGCATCACGCAGATCAAATCCACTCGCCAAGAACATCTCTTTGCCATGCGACATCATAAACTCTGCTGATTGCAATTTAGTTACAATTCCTCCCGTGGCAAACTCATTGTTAGGAGTATGTTCAGCACAAAGTTCTTCCTCATTTATGTTATGAACAACACGCCGTACTTTTGCATCACTATGGACATTAGGGTCTTTATCATAATAAGCATCGATATCCGAAAGTATCGCCAGTATCTGGGCATCAAAATAATAAGCCACATGTGCAGAGAGCCTATCATTATCTCCAAAAATTAACTCTTCTATACTTACTGTATCATTTTCATTAATGATCGGTACTACGCCATTTCCAAGTAGTGTATCGATAGCACCTTTGGCATGAGCTGTATGCCTACGCGAATCAAAAACATCTGCACTGAACAAAACTTGAGAGCAGAGTATCCCATATTTAGCAAATTTCTCCTGATACATCCCTAACAAAAAGGGTTGTCCAATAGCCGCAAGTGCTTGTCTATTTTCCACCATATTTCTATCCAAGTTTAGCTGTGAATAACCTGCTGCAACAGCCCCAGAGCTTACCAAGATCACTTCTTGACCAACTGCTTTGAGTTTGGCAATAAGTGCTACTAGTGCCAGCATTCTATCTTTGGCAACAGCACCTTTCTCAGTCAATACATGTGTACCGACCTTGATCACAATGCGCTTAGGATTCATCAGCTATACTCTTTTCTGCTTCTATTGTGATGAGTTCTTGAGTATCGCTCTTGAGACTCTTTTTGCCCTCTGCTTTGGCAAAATCAGCCAAAGCATACCGAAGGACTTCTGTATTGAACTGCCCCACCGATGAGATAGGAAGTACAAAGCTCGGCTCATTTTCAGGAAACTCATCCCAATCTTCTCGCTTGAAGCCATAGCCAAGATACCGTTCATTTGCTTTATACTTTTTGAGCTCAGAATTTGCCTTGAGTCCAATATCTTCCAAGAAAGTTTCTGTCAAGAGATTCACTTCATCCACGCTCAGGGCATCTATTTTGGTAATCACAATTGCATGATTGCGCCCAGCAAGCTCCTCTGAATAGCGTCGCACCTCTTCCTGTAGGATCTCATATTGATATTTCATCTCTCTATAATTAGTCGCATCTATCATAAAAAGCAGTGTCTTGGTTCGCTCTATATGCTTCAAAAACTCCAGTCCCAAACCCCTACCGTCGCTGGCTCCCTCAATAATACCAGGGATATCCGCCATCATAAAAGAGTCATATTCTCCTACCATCACTACTCCTAGTTTTGGTGTCAAGGTAGTAAATTCATAATTGGCAACCTGAGGACGAGCATTGGATAGTGTAGCGATCAGAGTTGATTTCCCCACATTTGGGAAACCGACCAAGCCAACATCTGCGATCATCTTCATCTCCAGCCGTATCTGTTTGATGATACCAGGCAGTCCAGGCTGTGCATAAGTTGGTCGTTGATTAGTCGAGCTCTTGAAGTGTAGATTGCCCAATCCTCCTTTGCCTCCATCAAGAAACTTTAGCTTTTCGCCCTCTTCTAGCAGATCAAGAAGAACTTCATCTGTCTCCATGTCTACCACTTGAGTTCCAGGAGGTACAACGATAATAGTATCTTTCCCTTTGCGACCAGAGCACTTACGCCCTTCGCCTGGGCGACCATTTTCGGCTTTGATACTATTTCTTCCACGCAATGCACTCAGTGTATCTGTATTGTTATCTACCTTGAAAAAGATAGATCCACCACGACCTCCATCACCGCCATCAGGACCACCCTTGATGACAAATTTTTCTGTCCAAAACGAAACACATCCTGCTCCGCCTTTGCCCGACGATATCAGGAGCTCTACATTATCCACAAACATATCTAAACCTTATCATTTATCTCAGATTATCAAAAAGTCAAAGAAGCCCTTTTCTGTTTAAGAGGACTCCTTGCTGTATAATTGAGCGAATTATATCCAAAACAAGCCTCAGAAAAAAATCAATTTGACCTTTATCGTCAATAATATGGTAAAATTACCCTATGAATTTTGATTTTGGCTTCATTTTAGCACTACTGTTACTTCTTTTGGCACCATGTTTTCTATGGTGTAGAGAGCACTATAGATCCTACTATTTTCCACAGCTTCTGTGGATCAAGAGAGAAAATCCACTCTTTTCTCTCTATCCATGGCTAAAAATCTCACTCTTCTCTCTTTTGGTCTTCGCATTGGCAGAACCTTACCTCTACAATAGTACTTCCAATCATAGCAAGCGAGGACGCGACCTCATCTTGGCGATCGATGCCAGTGGATCGATGGCACAGAGTGGATATGACCTCAAAGATAGCTTCAAAAACAAATATGATACCAATCTGGATATTGCAAAAGCTTTTATAAAGAATCGACATGATGACAATATGGGTGCAGTCGTCTTCGGTACTTTTGCCTATACCGCCTCACCCTTAACCTATGATCTCGATGCACTTTCTCATCTGCTTGAGATGACAGATGTCGGTGTAGCTGGTGAAAGTACAGCGATCGGTGATGCGATCATGCAGTCGATCCAGACACTTTCATTTGGTCAAGCCAAAAATAAGGCGATCATTCTCTTGACGGACGGATACCACAATGCTGGCAAAAATTCTCCTAGGGATACTGTCAAACTTGCCAAAGAGAAGAATATCAAAATCTATACAATCGGTATTGGAAAATCGAGTGAATATGATATCGCACTCCTCCAAACAATAGCCCGAGAGAGTGGCGGTCAACACTATAGCGCGACATCTGCAACTGCCCTAAAAAAAGTCTATGAAACGATTGATAGACTTGAACCTAGTCCCATACGAAGTGAAAACTTCCTCCAGCGAAGAGTACTCAGTGGCTACCCCATGGGGCTTGCTTTTCTACTGCTTCTTACTTGGGTTATCTGGCAAAGAAGGGGGCAACAATGACACTTCTTTATCCACTTTTTATGTGGTTCTTAGTGCCTTTGGCTATTCTTTGGTATACTCGCACTAACAAACTGATAGATAGCGTCCACCTCATCATCTTGATACTTCTCACACTGGCACTCTCACGCCCTGCACTTGAGAGGCAAGCACTCAAAGGAGAGATCAAAGCACGAGATATCATCATTGCTTTGGATGTCTCTTATTCGATGCGTGCAGAGGATATTTATCCTGATCGTTATACTTACGCCAAAAAGACGATCGATCAACTCTTGGTCAATAACCATACAGACAATATCATGCTCATTGCCTTCAGTAGCAATCCTCTCCTACTATCTCCACCGACAACCGATCATGCCTTGATATCTCTGGCGATGAAGAGCCTCAACAGAGACAATATACTCACGCGTGGGACTTCACTCCAGAAACTCTTTGAAAAAATAGCAACCCTCCCTATGCAGGATAAAACCCTTCTACTCTTGACAGACGGTGGAGACAAAGAAGATCTCCCCATACTACAAAAGATCCTTTTAGAAAATAATATAAACATTATAGTTTTGGCACTTGGTACCCGCTCAGGAGCTATGATCCAAAAAGAGGATGGCAGTATGCTCAAAAACAGCACAGGTGATCTTGTCATTTCGCGTATCAACCCTCAGCTCGAAATACTGGCAAAGCAGAGTGGCGGTCACTATATCATCGCACCTTCCACTTCCGAGGTAGCAGCTCAAACACTCCAGACCGAGATAGATGCGATGACAATAGCACAGCATAGCATCAGCAAACTACAACAGAGACATACAGAACTCTATCAGATTCCTCTCACACTTGCTCTCCTACTTTTCCTAATCCTGCACACACGGGCAAGTCGCTATCTCCTCCTGCTCACTGCACTCTGGGGCAGTCAGACACATGCATCGATCTTAGATCTCTACACCTTGCATCAGGCATACGCAGCGTATCAATCTGGGGATTACAATGCATCAGAGCGATCACTCAACAAGATACAAACTCCATCGCTACAGAGTCAGATCGCAAAAGCCAATACTTATTACAAGCAGGGACGCTATGAGAAAGCTACTCTTGCCTATCGGTCGATCCGTAGTAGATCTCCTCGGATCAAACAGATGGTCTACTATAATCTAGGCAACTGCTATGCTCAAACCAAAGCATACGACAAAGCGATCAAATATTACAGCAAAGCGTTACAATTGGGTGGAGATGAAGCAAGCCGATACAATCTCAAGCTAGTTGCCCTCAAGAAGAGTGAAGCCGCCAACAGCCTCAACTTTGCACGCCCACAATCACAGGAAGATCAAGGCAGTAAAAGTCCAGATCAGATGGAGAATGAGGAGGAGAGTGCTCAGGATCAACAGAGCTCAGGAAGTAGTGGCGGAGGTGGAGGCAGCAACAAAACAAAAAGTGAAAGCAAAAAGAAGCTCCTCTACTCCAGCAAAGAGGAGACGAAACAAGAACAGCCTCTTAGCTCTAGAGTCTATGATCTCATCAACAAAGGATATATTCATGAAAAAGCACCATGGTAACTTTTTTATCATTTCAACAATGATCAAATCTCTCTTTATGCTTTGGAGTCTCACTGTTGTTCATGCTGAAGATTTCACATCCAAGTTCACTCTGAGTAATACGGCACCATATGTCAAAGAGGCAGTGATAATGAAACTCA
>Ga0164318_10002432_pt1 | contig 17317 bp, 21 predicted proteins | sample GuaBasSedimGuay9_FD_113734 | JGI IMG/M metagenome (GOLD analysis project Ga0164318, IMG submission 113734) | Subseafloor sediment microbial communities from Guaymas Basin, Gulf of California, Mexico - Guay9, Core 4571-4, 0-3 cm | ecosystem: Environmental > Aquatic > Marine > Hydrothermal vents...
AGGGCGATCACGGTATTCAGCCCTGATGGCAAGCTGTTTCAAGTTCAATACGCACAAGAGGCGGTCAAGCGCGGTCTTACCGCTCTCGGTATCACGGTAAATGAAGGTGTGGTTTTGGCTGCTGAAAAAAGGATCAGAAGTAAACTAGTGGAGGAAGTGTCCATAGAGAAAATTTTCCAAGTGGATGAGCATATTGGAGCTGCAGCATCAGGATTGATCGCCGACGCACGCGTTCTCATTGACCATGCACGCATAGAAGCACAGATCAACCGCCTGCGTTACGACGAGCCCATCACCGTCCAAGCATTAGCGAAACGCATAGGTGATATCAAACAACTGTACACTCAGCATGGAGGGGTCAGACCGTTTGGGGCTAGGTTGCTGATAGCCGGAATTGACAACGATAAACCCCATCTATTCGAGACAGACCCAAGCGGAGTGGTGGCAGCGTACAAGTGTCAGGCAATAGGGGGAGGTGCGCAAACCGTCACCGAGTTCTTGGAACGAAAGTACGATGAGGAACTTTCCATGGATGAAGCGATTCTGCTCGCTATCGAGGCACTACGGCTGGTAATCGAAGGTGAGCTCAATGCCGAAAAAATTGAGATGGCGATAATCCCAACCAAGAATAAGAAGTTTGAAAAACTAGGTTTCGAGGACCTCTCCAAGCATATAAAGCGCCTTTCTAGGTCATCAGCCAAGCCCGCCAAGGGGTAGCGGGTCATGGTAAAACTAGAGGATGCCGTTATAGCCAGGCTTTCAAGACACGGGACGACTTTCGAGGTGTTGGTCGATCCAGAGCTCGCCATGGGAATAAAGTCTGGAGAATCGGTGGATGTCAGGAATGCCCTTGCGATAGATAAAATATTTAAGGACGCTAGGAAGGGCGATGCCATGTCAGAGGAACTCATCAAGAAGGTTTTTGGATCCTCCGATGTGTTCAAAGTTGCAGAGGAGATCATACGAAAAGGTGAGGTTCAAGTTACAACTGAACAGCGACGCAAGATGCGTGAACAGAGATTGAGACAGATCATATCCTTGATAGCAAGACGCGCGATAAATCCGCAGACGGGAATGCCCCATCCACCCGCCAGGATCGAAGCGGCCATCGCGGAAGCCAGAGTGCACGTCGACGAGTTCAAAGGAGCGGAGGCACAGCTTCCAAAGATAATCAAAGAGCTTCTCCCGATCCTACCCATAAAGTTCGAAAATCGTAGGGTGGAGGTCAAAATTCCCGCTGCTCATGTTGGGAGGTCTCAGCGCGTGGTGAGGGAGTTCGGCACGATCAAAGACGAAAAGTGGTTGGGGGATGGGTCCTGGATGGTGGTGGTCGAAATACCTGCTGGGGTTCAAAGTGAATTCTTCGACAGGCTCAACAATCTCACAAAGGGTGAGGTTGAGACGAAGGTGTTGTGATGATTCATGTACGACATCGGGAGCTGGTGGTCCCCGGACAGCTGGTCGCTGAAGGGGATTATCGTCTGAGGGATGGTGCTTACCGTGAAGGAAAACAGGTTTATTCCTCGGTAGTGGGGCTGGCGTACTTACAGGGGGAGGACATAAAAATAGTGCCCCTTCAGAGACCATATATCCCATCGAGAGGGGATGTCGTGATTGGGGTGGTCGTGGATTCGTATCATTCTGGCTGGGTGCTGGACTTGAATTCTCCTTACACAGGAAATTTATTCGTCTCCGACTTGCTCCATCGAAAAGTTGACCTGAACAGGGAGGACATAGGCAAATACTTGGGCATTGGAGATCTGGTGGCTGCCACCGTAAAAGACGTTGATGAGCGAATGCGCGTTCAGCTGGAGACAGAGGGGTTCCGAAAAGGAAAGGTCGACAGCGGGAAATTGATCGAGATCTCACCGGCGAAGGTTCCAAGGGTACTCGGCCGAAAAGGATCTATGCTCAAGATCCTTCAAGAGAGTACAGGATGTAAGCTTATAGTGGGGCAAAACGGACGAATAATAGTCCAGGGCGAGGATCCGCATATGGTAAATGCGGTGGTTCAGGCCCTGCTCATGATCGAGCGTGAGGCGCATACTTCGGGTCTGACCGACAGGGTGCGTCTTCAGCTTGAAAAGTTGAAAAGGAGGGAATAGAATGGAAAAGCCAGAAAAATTAATCGTCGATGGCAAGCGGCTCGACGGGCGAATGCCGGATGAGCTGAGGTCTTTGAGGATAGAAGCAGGTGTGTTAAAGCGGGCAGATGGCTCGGCGTACGTTGAGCTCGGAGAAAACAAGGTATTGGCGGCCGTCTATGGACCTAGGGAGATGCACCCCAGGCATGACCAGCAACCAGACACTGCCGTCCTCCGATGTCGTTATAATATGGCCCCGTTTTCGGTGGAGGACAGAAAGAGACCTGGTCCAGACAGACGTTCAGTGGAGATATCAAAAGTGATAAGAGAAGCGCTGGAACCGGTACTATTCCTTAAACTTTATCCCCGTTCGGTCATTGACGTGTTCATCGAAATTCTTCAGGCCGATGCGGGTACTCGCACCGCGGGGATAAACGCGGCCTCCGTGGCGCTTGCCGATGCGGGAATACCGATGAGAGATCTCGTATCGGCCGTGGCCGTGGGTAAAGTTGAGGACACGATAGTACTGGATCTGACGAAAGAGGAAGATCAACTGGGTACAACTGACATGCCGATAGCGATAGTGCCCAGAAAGCAGTTGGTAACTTTGCTGCAAATGGACGGTCATCTCACCGAGGATGAGTTCAAACGAGCCTTGGATCTTGGATTTCGGGGATGTGCACAAATTTATGAGGTCCAACGTCAAGCCTTAAGGGAGAAATATGGGGTCAAGGAGGAGTGAACCATGTACGGGATAGTCTCTAGCGTCAAGCGGGATTATATCGTGGACCTTGCAAAACATGGGAAACGAGTAGACGGACGTGGATTCGACCAGTTTAGGGATGTCTCGGTGAGGACGGACGTGATCAAGAGTGCAAATGGTTCCGCGGAGGTCAAAATAGGGAACACCAGAGTGCTCGTGGGTGTGAAGATCCAGCATGCTGAACCCTTCCCAGACATGCCGGAAAGCGGGGTGTTGATGGTCAATGCCGAGCTTCGTCCCTTGGCGTCGCCGAGTTTTGAGCTTGGACCTCCAGGTGAAGGAGCGGTTGAGCTGGCACGCGTTGTCGACAGGGGGATCCGCGAGTCCGATGCTATAGCTCTGGACAAACTTGGGATAAAATCTGGAGAGGATGTATGGGCAGTATTTATCGATATCCACGTGCTCGATCACGACGGCAATCTCATTGACGCATCCGCGCTTGGTGCCACGGCCGCGCTTTTAAATATAAAACCGCCGGAAGATGAGGCATGGACTCTGCAGGAGTTCCCGATCCAGAAACGTCCGGTGGCGGTGACCGTTTCTAGGATCAACGATAGGCTGATGGTAGATCCGTGCTTGGATGAGGAAGATGTGGCCGATGCTCGTTTGACCATAACCACGGTCGAGGATGGCAGCATATGTGCGATGCAGAAGGGAGGAGCGGGATACCTCTCCCGGGAACAGATAGAAGAGGCTTACCATCTTGCGAGGACAAAAGCAGAGGAGCTAAGGGAGCGTTTGAGGTGAGACAATGTCTAGAACGAAGAAAGTCGGAGCATCTGGTAGGTTTGGCCCAAGGTATGGCCGCAAAGTGAGAAAGCTCTTCGTCGATGTTGAAGGCAGGGTCAGAAAGAGATACAAGTGTCCGGGCTGCGCGGCTCTCAGGGTTAAACGTGTTAGTACATCGATATGGCAGTGCAAGAGGTGTGGGCTGAAGTTTGCTGGAGGTACCTATTCACCATCCGCGCACGCTGCTGCGGTGGAAACCAAGGGGGAAAAGTGATGTTGAGATGTAGTGAATGTGGAAGAGAATTCGAAAATCTTCCTGAGGGACGCGTGCGATGTCCACATTGTGGTTCGCGCGTTCTTTGTAAAACTCGTCGCGATGTCGTCCGTAGGGTCAAAGCAAGATAGGCACGCACGACACGAAGTCTTGCTTATTTGGATTTACCCTTGGGGCGAGTCCCGATCCGAATGGGCCTCTTTTTCGGGGGGCTGACGATTAAATACGGTCTCGTTCGAAAACTACTGTTCGGGATTATCAGCAATTTCCCGTCGTCTGTTAGAACTTTGGTTGAAGTGAGTGATATTTGTGTCACTTCTCCCTGTTTTCCGTCGATCTCGATCTTGCTACCAACTTCTATTATCCTGTCGAACACGAGGCTCACTCCAGCTATGGCGTTTGCTAGCCATGCCGTGATGAAGGCAAATCCAAAGATCACACCTATTATACCAAGCGCGGCTGCGATGCTCACTATCAAGGACAATATTCCCAATATGTACATGATCACTAGGACAAAAACGAGGAATGTGACCCCGTAAAAGATGTTGGCCAGTTTTTGGTAGCCGCTGAGGCGCTTGAGCTTTCCCCGGATTATCGCGCGGAGGACTAAAATCGTGCCGGCAAAAATTATGCTCGTCAAAAGTATGGGAACCATGCTGTTCCAGTCCAGATGCCCACCAATCTGGTTATAAGGATCGGAGTTAAAAAATCTTCAGTCAAAGATCCTCGGTGACGTTTTGATGGCGAAGGCAATTCAAGCTAGCGCGGTGCTGGAATTCGTGTTTCGGAACAAGTGCGATGCCGAAGCGGTAAGGGTGGCAATAGCTCCGGAGAGGAAGTTGCCATCTCCAGTCCGTTGTGAGGTTCGTATAAGCCGCAGGGAAAACGTTTTATGTCTGCGGGTAGAGTCACCTGATACCGCAGCTCTGCGGGCAGCACTAAATTCATTTGTCAGGTGGGTGATGGTCGCTCGGGATATGGTAGAAAAAGGGGGAAAATAGATGGAAAACCTCTCGCCTCAGTTACGGCATCAGATCGCGCAGTTTCGGCAGGTTCAGCAGCAGGTTCAGATGTTGCTCAGTCAGCGCCAGCAGGTGGAGTTACTGCTCAAGGAAACGGAACGCGCGTTGGAGGAATTGGGAAAACTTTCAGATGATGCAGTAGTTTACAAAAGCGTGGGGACCTTGCTTGTGAGGTCTGAAAAGAGCACTCTCCAAAAGAATTTAACGGAACAAAAAGAGAGTCTAGAGCTCCGGGTCAAGACGCTTCAGCGTCAAGAGGAGAGAGCAGTTCAACGTTTGCGCGAAATGCACGAAAAAATAGATGAAGCGTTGAAAAGCAGAGGACTGAGCGAGAACTCCCCAAGTTAGGCTTGGGCGCATGAAAAATGTGGCCAATTTTTTAGCAGAGGTGTCCAAGAGCGGGCAGCGTATACTAGTGCTGTGTCATCATAACGCAGACCCCGATGCTGTAGCCAGCGCCATAGTGTTGTCGGATGTCCTCAATCAACTTGGAGCTAAATCCAAACCGGGGGCAGCCGACGATATAGCCACGTATTCTCAAAATGTTCTGAAAATGTTCAAGAGAGACATCCCCGTGAATCCCCAACTAAACGCTGATATGGTGATACTGGTGGATACCTCCAGTCTTGATCATTTGGGAAATTTTGGAGGAAAGTTGAAGGAAGCTCAGTTAAAACTGGCGGTCATAGATCATCACAGACCGGTTCAGGACATGAAACAAATCTCCAGTTTTTATTTCGTGAGGGAGGACTTTCCCTCAGAGTCGGAGCTCATCTTCAGGATCATCAGGGAACTTGGAATAAAGCTTGACCCGGATCAAGCTTCCCTTCTGCTTGCCGGTATCATAAGTGATACAGCACACTTTAATTTTGCCAAACCTGAGACCTTTGAGGTGGTCAACGAACTTTTGAAAACGGGCGCCGATTACCAGCGGGTGAACGAGGCCCTCAGACCTCCCGAGGATCCTTCAAAACGTGTGGCGATGTTGAAAGCGGCTGGACGTTCACAGCTACGCCGTGTCTGTGGACATCTAACCGTGTTCTCGGAGCTTGGTTCCTTTGAAGGGGATGCCGCCGCGATGTTTCACAGGATAGGGGCCGATGTGGCATTTGTGGGATCGGAGGACAAGGGAAAGGTCCGGATAAGTGGCAGGGCGAGAGCAGAGGTCCTGAAAAAAACTGGTCTGCATTTGGGGGAGGTAATGGAGGTGCTCGGGAAACAGTACGGGGGGAGTGGAGGGGGCCATGCTGGTGCCGCAAGTATGAAGGGTGAGGGAAAACTTGAGGATGTCAAAAAGCAGCTCTATACGATTCTGGAAAAGAAATTGAAATCAAAGCAGTAGCTGCGTGAGGAAATGGTGCCCCCTGCTGATGTACGTTTGAGGCTGGAACGGGCAGGATATCGTTTGGTTGGTGAACATAAACACAGCGCGGTTAAGGTATGTCATTGGACCAAAAAAAGTCTGCTTGATCGTGGGGTCTGCTATAAGGAGCAGTTTTACTCCGGGGATCTTGGCGTGCGGAGCCATCAGTGCTTGCAGTTCACCCCGAGCCTGCCGTTTTGCGATCACAGGTGCGTTTTTTGCTGGAGGGATACATCTTTGACCAGCTCAAGCTGGTTCGGAGAGGCCGATGATCCGGAAGACATCATAACTGAGGCTCTCGCTGCTCAACGTCTGTTGCTGAGCGGGTTCGGGGGAAACCCCGACGTAAACAGACGTAAATTTGAGGAAGCCCAGAATCCCAGGCACTGTGCCATATCCCTCGCGGGTGAGCCCACGATGTATCCAAAGATTGGTGATCTGATTGATGAATGTCACAAACGAGGAATGACAAGTTTTTTGGTCACCAACGGTCAACATCCAGATGTGCTGGAGAGGTTGCCCGACCCAACTCAACTTTATATCTCGTTAGTGGCTCCTGACTCAGATACCTACGAAAAGACATGCCGGCCTGTCAGACCTGGTGGCTGGGAACGACTCAGTAAAAGTCTAGATCTCATGTCCTCATTTAGTTGTAGAAAAGTTATCCGACTCACGCTTGTCAAGGGGCTCAACTTGAAGGATCCGGTAGGATATGCTAGGATGATAAGACGAACCGATGCGGATTTTGTGGAACTAAAAGCATATATGTTCGTTGGATTTTCACGGAAGAGACTAAAAATGGAGAACATGCCGTCGCATTCCGAGATAAAGACGTTTGCAGAGGAGCTCGCACGAGAACTTGGATTCTCGGTAGCCGGCGAGTCTGAACAAAGCCGAGCCGTGCTCTTAAGGGCATGACTATTTCTGTTATATTGAGGTGGCACTGCTCCAAGCAGATTTTTGCATGGTTTCTTGCCACTGCTCCATTACCTGCTGTGAGTAATTCTGATAGTTGTCCAGTATGTTCTGCCAGATCCCAGTTTTCTTCCATTCTTGTTTTAGGATTTCCCAGCTTTTCTTCCAGTCGGACCATTCCTCGGAAAAATTAGGTTCCCATTCGTCGGCATGTTCGAGTATGGCTTTGGCGTGGGTAAGATGAATCCGGGCTGCGTTAACCGATGTGAGTGCACTTTTTGTTTCGTTCTTTTCGATCGCGCTTATCGAATTCTCTTTTAGTTGTTTGCTTATCTCAACCAGTTTTTCGGCGACGTTTTTGCTTAGCGTATTTTCTGGGGCGCCCTCCAACATCGCCTGTATTTCAGACATCGACTCATTAAATTTGGATAGCGTGTTGTCAAATACCGACGTTGCAACCGAGGTTTGATCCGCGGTGGCAACTTCGACGTCGATGGCGATGTTCACATCCGCAAGGGTATTCTCTACGTGAAAGTAGTTGGAGATATCTTCGGGCATCTGCCCCTGCTGTTCTGCGAGTTGATGTAAACGCTGGACTATGAACTCTATATGGGCCTGTGTGTTGTCCATGTACTGAACTGCAGCGCTTGAAACCTTGTCCAGGATGTCGTCCAAAACTTGGATCTCATTATCCACTTCCACAGACAGTTCCGGGAACTTTTTCTTAAGTTTTTCACAGAGTTCTTTCATCAACTTCACCCTTACCAGCTTTACCTCCGGGAGATGTTCTTCCATCCACTTTACGAACTTCTGTTTCGTAACGGCATCGCTGGAAATAGTTTTGTGCATCTTTTCGGCAAATTCCTCAAGGATGTGTTCATACTCAACTCCCTTTGCACGGTCAACCAAGTGTACGTACTCGGCCCACCGTTCCATCATCTGGTCATCCTCGCCTACCATTCGGATTTTCTCTCCGAGGCGTTCCAACCCGTAAAACGGTGAGTCGGGATCAACGTCTACCAGATCGACCACAACAGGGGCCGCTGCCGCTGCCCCGGTGGAAATCAAGACGATTACAACTACGGGTATCGTCGCGATACCTTTTTGGCCCAGTGTTTTCATCCTTTACCACCTCCTCTTTTTTTATAATAAATTTTGGGGGGGGCAAACCCCGTTGCCCCCTCACTCCTTCATGTCCTTTCTGGAAAGTGCGCTGGTGCGGGTCATGTCTAGGGTGATGGGGACAGGCTCGATTTTCACCGGGTGGGGACGCACGTGATCGTATCTCTCTTTTTGAATTGTTACCCAGTTCCTTGGATGTCGCACGATCCAATAATCCCAGTCACCGCTGAGCGTTACGGTTCCTTTTCCTGAAGCCTTCAAAGACACCCCCTCCCCGGAGACACCCACGTAGATGTCACGTCCGCGGATCTCCAGCACTCCAGACCCCACGTATGTCACCTCGCTGGCGTCCGTAGAGTCCGACCCTATCTTCCACTCGCCTAGGGCTCTCACCCAGGCGTTACTTGACACCGTCACCTCAGTTTCCCCGCTTGCAAATATCAGCACGTTTCCGGTACCCCTGAGCAAAGCCACGCCATCCCCCATCGCAAACAGCGTGCCCCTGCCATGCAGGAATATCACATTTTCCTCTCCCGTAGTGGGATCTACTGTAGGGTCAGATACCTCGTCCGGATAGCTCACTTTGGTATCATCGGGGTTCTCTTCAACGGATATTCCGTAATCCTCAGCAGTTGTCTCATTGACTTCTGCCGCCACGAGCGCAGTGGACCCCATCAGCGCCATGATTACCGCAAGCGCACCGACGATCTTTCCCGTTGTCGAGATCACTTTCTAACACCTCCTTTTCGTTTTTTCAATTGACCGCATACCCCCAACGTGCTCGAGGAGAGCAGCGTTCCAGTATCGCTCCCACCTCAGCACGGCCCTGAGGATTCTGCGGCCAACTTTCTTTTTGCAGGTCATTTCTTGACCTCCGATTGGGTCTTTGTTGAAGGGGGTATTTACCAAATCTCGAAAAACCGTTCAATTTTCGTCTACAAATCGTGCCAACATTTTGTCTGTTACAAAAAAAAGAACTTATTTTCGTTTCTTATCGTTCAAAAGTAGCTATTAAGCCTGTTTTTCGATTTTATCTCCGATTTTGCTTCAAAAGATTTATGTGGTTACAGACATTCAAACTCATTGGTTGCTAGATGACGATACGGGAAGCGTTTGGCGTGGTGCTCCTCGTCGTCCTGCTCCAGCTCAGTTTGGGTGTTCTCCTTTACGGTCCGTTTGCTCCTGCCCCGGGGCTGGATATCTTCACTGTTGTGGTCGCTGTAGGCATAATGGCCGCTGTGGCCGGATCGATCGCAACCGTGCTCGTGCTCGTTTTCAAGCGCTACGCAAGTGAACGGGCCGTTAGGATAGCATTGATGACCCTTACGGAGGACGAGCGTAGAGTGTTCGAGGCGATCGTACGCTCAGGAGGTGAAGTTCGACAGGATAAGCTGAGGAGGGAGGTAGACATGTCAAAATCCAAGCTCAGCGCACTGGTGAACAATCTCGAGCGAAAGCACGCGATCACGAAGACACGATACTGGAAGACAAATATTCTAAAGGTCACCGAGGAGTTTGGTGGTCGGTGATCTGACGCCATCCCAAGCTTGAAAAGTGGGGCGGTGTATTTAATTTGGGTTTGAATGGGCGACGTCCTTGCACGTATGAGGAGATATTTCGACAGGCAGGAGAAGCTCCGCGAGAGGGCGTTGGACCTTTCGCGGAAGGTGATAAGGGCTTCCGCCCGAGCGATTGCGGCAATGCATCGTGGAGATAACGCCACCGCAAAGAAAATGATGATGGAGGCAAGGGCCAAACTAAGTGAACTGGAGAGATCCATCAAGATGGATCCGGCGTGGGTGCATTCGGGGATCGTGATGTCAGCCCAACAGGAATACTGTGAGGCTAGGTTGTTTGAGGGGATCCTGAAGCGCGGCGGTATCCCATCTCCGGAGAAACTTAAGGTACCATATCAGCCTTACTTGGCTGCCCTTGCGGATGTAGCGGGTGAGCTCAGACGACACGCTCTGGATCTGATAAGGGCGAATAAGGTAACGGACGCCGAGCTGATGCTGAAGATGATGGAAGAGATACACGAGTTGCTCATGAGCTTTGATTATGCAGACGCAATCCTCCCAGGTATGAAGCGGAGGCAAGATGTGGTTCGAGGCGTGCTGGAGAAGACAAGAGGTGACCTTACCACGGCGCTGAGGCAGCACAGATTGGAGCGAACGCTCGAACGTGTCAAACGGAGGAGGTCCGCGTGAAGTTCGACTTGGCCAGGATAAGAGCCAGTGCAAAAAAAGATTACGAGTCGGCATGGTTGGAAACGGCAAACCTCATCAAAAAGGAGGGAAGGCTCTTCACGCTTCGGGGAAAGGGCAAGCCAAACGAATTACAAGAGTTGATTGCCAAAGTAAGGCGCGTGTTGCTCCAACTGGGTTTCAGCGAAGTCTCAGTGCCAGTAATAATAGATAAAAAAGAAGTGATGGCGCAATATGGGCCAGAGGCACCGGTAATACTCGATCGTCTGTTTTTTCTGGCTGGTCTCGACCGACCGGACATAGGCATCAGTCAAAAGAGGATTCAGGAGATCCGTAAGGTGGTTCCAGGATTTGATCGCGTCAAAGATCTTCAGAAAATTTTCAGACGGTATAAAGAAGGAAAGATAGCTGCTGATGACATGCTTGAGACGCTGATGCGGGAGCTAGATTTAAAAGAGGAACAAGCAAGTAAAATTCTTTCTTTGTTCTCCGAGTTCAAAGATCTCAAACCCATCCCCACTGACTTGACTTTACGAAGCCACACGTCTGGGGGGTGGTTCTTGGTCCTGCGGGAGCTTCTCAAGCGTGAGCCTCTTCCCCTACAGCTTTTCTCCGTAGGTCAAAAGTTCAGAAGAGAGCAGCGACTTGATCCCACCCATCTCTATGAATCGTGGACCGCTTCGATCGTCATAGTCGCGGAAGAGATAAGTTTGGAGGACGGGCAGCGGATAACTAGAGAGATATTGAGCAGACTCGGTTTCGATCGCGTAAAGTTTTCGATCAAGACAGCAACCTCAAAGTACTATGCTCCCAAGACGGAGTTCGAGGTTTTCGTCGAGCACCCTAAAACGGGCGAATCCATAGAAGTGGGCGATGCGGGCTTCTACAGCCCAGTAGCTTTGAGTAACTATGATATTCCATATCCCGTGTTCAACCTTGGCATCGGTTTGGAACGTATGTTGATGATCCAGACGGGAGAGACAGATATAAGGGCCCTCGTCTACCCATACCTCTACAAGAAAACTAGGTTCACAGATTCAGACCTCTCGAAGATGATAAAATTTGAGCGTGAGCCAAAGACGGAGGTTGGCAGGAAAATATCGGCCGCGATAGTCAGGATAGCAAAAAAGCACGGTGATGAGCCAAGTCCGTGCGAGTTCAAAGCTTTTGACGGAGAAATGGGCGGCAGACGAGTCGTGGTAAAAGTGGTGGAACCGGAAAGCAACACAAAGCTCATAGGGCCAGCTGGGTTCAATGAGGTCTACGTTTATGACGGTAATGTGATCGGGGTTCCGGTAAAGGGGTGGGAAAAAGATGAGTTTCTGAACGCGGTGAGGAAACAGGGCACACCAACGGGACTTACATACATGGAGGCATTCGCGGCTCTGGCAGCGCGAGAGATCGAGGAAGCAGTGGATCGCGGGGACAAGGAAGCCAAAGTACGGGTACGGGCAGTGAAGTCACCCAGCGATATCAATCTCGCGGTCAGTGAGGTGGCCCAGCGTTATATCACATCCAACAGGAAGCAGATAGACATACGTGGTCCGGTGTTTGTCACAGTGGTTGCAGAGATCACGTAACCCCAACCAGTGCCTTAAGCGTTTTTAGTCCTCTTCTTGCAGTTTCGCGGGCTCTGTGCGGATTCCAGAATTCAGCTATTATGAGGCCGTTGTAGTTTATCTCTTTTAGAGCACGGATTATCGGGTCAAAATTTATCTCGCCATCTCCCGGGATGAGGTGATCGTCAGTCTTGCCCATGTTGTCGTGGATATGTACGTGAACCAGATATTCGCGCATTTCCTTGATCTGATTTGCGATCGTGCGCCCCGTGTTTTTTTGTCCCGCTCTGCGTGCCTCTAGGTGAGCATGTCCTATATCAAATGTCATTTTTGCTCCATCCACCTCCGACAGAAACTTTTTGAGTTCCTCCACGCCGGACGGATAGGAGCGTGGATCTCTCCCTGCGTTCTCGAGCCCCACCGTCACGCCGTGATCCTGTGCGTATCTCAGGCACTCGTCGACGAACTTCCGGTATCGTTGTTTAGTTCCCCTCAAAAAGTCCTCGGCGTCAGGGGTAGGGCATTTTCCGAAATGGACGACGGTTATTTCTCCACCCAAGAGACGGCAAGCAGCAATGCTTCGTTTGATCTGTTTGAGGGAAAGCTTCCAGAGTTCCGGATGATGGCTTGCCGGATTCAGATCCCAGAAGCTGGCGTGGACTGAGACATCCAGCCCGTAGCTCCCCAGCAGTTCCTTTATCTTGAGAAGTCTGCGTCTATCGTATCCTGGGGAGAAGTGGGGGATGTCGTAAATTATTTCCACACACTCGGCACCCAGTTTCTTACAGGTTTGGATGGCTTCCTCGATAGTGCTCCGAACGAAGAGAAGACTTGAAAGTCCCAGCTTCATGGACCCCACCACTTCTCAACATTAGTTTCTCAGAAATTTAACTTCATCCCAGAGAGCTAGGAATGGAGGTATGGGGGCAGGTGGGGGTCTAATGCCGGAAATCATAAGATGTTAAGCTATGAGTTTCGGCTCGCGTGCAGAAGCAAGCCAAGCTGTTGTCATCTTTCATTTAGACGGCTCCCTTTTGATATGGGTGGTCAAAAACATGGTGTAGAGGGGTCGAGGGAAGCTACCTTCGCATGGTGAGTGGCGAGCTCATGGGCAGCTTGGATGGGTTCAGGAAGACGATGTTTGCGCGTGGTGTGCAGGGTTATTTTTATCGCAGTTTTCAACGAAATTTTGTTTCCAACGCTGACATAAACGGGTTTTGCGTTAGGTAGTGTCCGGAGCACAGCTCCGATCGTCTCGCTACCATCTTTCAACAACGTGTAGGATCCCCTCCGGTTTGGGGGCATGTTCGCATCTCCACATAACTTGGATTTGGCCACCCCGAAGGTTGGCCTGTCCAGTATCACCCCCAGATGACAAGCCAACCCAGCTCGACGTGGGTGTGCGATACCGTGGGCTCCAACAACATAAACATCAGCTTCAGCCCCTCGCGCAGTTTTCAGCATGCCCTCCAGCTCTCTGAAAGCCAAAAAAGTTGGTATATATGGAAACCTCAAACGAACTTTTTCCACCTTCTGGTCCAGCGGATCCAGAGTTCTATAGTCCAACACGACACAAGCGGCCCAGGCGATATTGTGCTTAGCAAAGGAGATGTCGCATCCTGCCACGGTCTCAAGTTTCTTGAGATGGTCTTCACGTTTGACATTTTTTGCTATCCGGTTCTGAATTTGCATAAGCTTGTTTAGGTCGATTCCAGGGGGATGCAAAATGGGTAACATTTTACCAATACGGTTTTGATGCGCAAGTTATTAATTTTGGAGATCAAGATTATTTCTGGTTTGTATGCGAACGAAAGGGCCCAAGTGTAAGCTGTGTGGAAAGGGCATCCAAATAATGAGCTATGATACGGCTTATCTCAAAGTCGTCAAGCCAGGAGAGGCAAGAGCCAGCTTTGTATGCTGGAGATGTGCGGAGAAACTTTTCGGTGAGCGACTGAAAGATCTGTGATCGGTGGAGTGATGCCAAGGGCGAGCCCGGAAGATCATATACTTATTTCCTTGGCTATCAAGCGTCTAGGTAAGTTCGTGGACTTGGAACACATCAAGGAAAAAGTCAGTCGCGATGCTGGACGAAAATTTTCAGATGAGGAAATGAGAAAACTCCTTAGTTCGCTCATCAAAAAGAACATGGTCGCAGAACGGAACGGGGAATACGCCATCACGGAGGAAGGGAGGACCTATTTCGAGAAACGGTGGCGTCAGATTCGAGAGGAGCTCAATCCAGATTACCTCAAGGTCTATCGAGCAAGGAGATACTATCCACACGTCGTCGACACGCTGCTCGAGTTCCTCCGCGATCGCTGGGTGTCGGTGTTCAGGCTTTTTACTGGAAGGGCCTGGCTCCAGCGTAAGATCGGTCCCAACTATATCAGGATAAGGAGCGCGGAGGATGTGAAAAAATGGATAGATATTCACGGGATCGATTTTGTTCCATACATTCACGGGATTGGAAGGGATCGCCCAGACTGGCTTGTGATCGACCTCGACGCGGGTAAAAATGTTTCTCCACGCGACGTAAAGCGAGTCGTCGAGACAACACATGAAATACTCTCTGAGTATGGGATCGAGCCGGCATTGAAATTCTCTGGGTCCAGGGGTTTCCAGCTGTGGGCGCAATTTAAGGATCACGAGCTTCCTCGGGGATACTCGCCAAAGCGCCTCAGGTCAGAACGCAGGGGAAAAAATATGTTCAGCTTTTATGCGGATATCGTGAGGTTTGTGGAGTCGCGGGTGTCTGAAAGGTGTCCTAGTCTTACGACATCGGATACAGCCAAAAAGGAGACGCGTGCGGATAAAGTTCTTTTTGACGCCTCGATAATCAAACCTATGGGCGATGTGCGGGCACCGTACTCCATGCATTTCAAAACGGGATTAATATCGATGCCGCTTAAGTTGGGTGAGTTAAGCCGGTTCAAACCGGAACAGGCCGATCCGGAAAGTGTTGCGGTCCGATATCGGGAGCGAGGAAATGAATTCATTTTGAAGCCTGCAGATGGGGGAAAACTCTTTAAAGATGTTGTGGAATGGTGCAAAATCTGATTTTCTGATATTTGAGTTTATCATTTTATAAATCACCTCTGCTCAAATCATCGGCGGGCGAATTGAACGCACTGTTAGTTTCGCTTATATTGGGTCTCACGTGGCATGTGGGGCTGGCTTTGTTCGAGCGCCACCGATACGAGAAAAATAATGCTCCTTCTCTTTCAAGGCTCCTGCTTCTAGCCGAGGTCGAACTTCTGAAGACCATCAAAGCGGAACTAAAACGTCGTCGTGGGCGGGAACGAAGATTGGTCAAAATTGAGGATGAGCTGAGGGAGTTGAATGAGGATGAAGCACACACTAACATTTGATGCTTTGGTCGCGGCGGTTGATGGTTTCTTAGAGCTACCGCTTTCTCCTGAAGAAGCAATTTCTTTGTGGCGGAAGCTCGACTTAATGCTGGAGGCATTGTTGCAGGTCCTAAAAAGTGACGATGCACGTCGTCAGCGCTTGAAGAGAGTTTTCGTGTCCCTCACAACGGCGGCGTCTGAGCTAGCTCGCTCGCTTGGCAATGCGAGGCGAGACGATCTCACGCATGCCGACTGGATGCGTTTTGCAGCCCGCGACTTGGTCAAGTTGAAAGATGAGTTGTTAGCGTTGAGGGAATTTATGGCAGAGGAAGCAGATTTTTTGAGAGTAGCATGCCTGCGGGCGCAACTTGACGCTCCAAGCAGAATTGACTTGAGGGCATTTTTCGATGAGTTGCACAGGGCAGGGGCAATAAGCGAGAGCACGTGGGCGTTTTTGATGGCCCAGCCGGGTTCATACAACCAGATACCGAAGGATAGAGAGACCTGCAGAAGGTTGATCCGTCTCTCGGAACTCCTCTTGGAGCTTCAGGAGATACGGGGGGAGGATGGCAGTGAGAACCCTGAAACGGACCGATGAGAGGGTAGTTCTGGCAGAACATGGAAGGTGGATATCCATCTTTCGTGACGACATAAAGTTACTTGAGCAACGCCTTCGTGGGCTGGAACGAAGATTATCCGTTGTGGAGTATGATCTTGCAGGGCTTATGCAGGCTTACGGTAGACCGAACATTGCGGCATCTAGAGTTAGTTTGCGTCGTCTGAGGAGAGATGAATGAATTGCAGTCGCTCGCTTCTGACACTGAACGACAGACTTGTGATGAGGTTCAGATGTTCCGATTGCGACGGGGGCGCATCCATCGAAAAATCCGAACGCTGTATGCGGGAGGTTATCCGCAGTATCATGGAAAATCCTGATATCGACGCCGTTGTCCTCTCAGGGATATACGATCGGGAGTATACAGGTCCCGGGTTGGATGCCCTGAAAGAGATAGCAAAGCTCATTTCGGAGAATCATTATTGGTCATTTGCGAATCTGGCCACCGAAGGATGCGTCCGATGCAAAGATCTTTGGAAAAAGCGGCTGAAGCGGGCTTTTGAGGTCGTGGCTGGAGACCCAGCAGCTGGACTTCGCGAGTTTGAGGAATTTTTGCGCGAAACATCGGAGAGAGCTAAACGTGGTGCAGAAAAATGCAAAACGTGTCGTTCATCTTTTGTAAAAAAAGTGCTGGAACCAATCGTATGTCAACTGAAAAATTCTGCCCTGCTGAGGGAGCACCAGAGCAGGAGAGATTACGCCAGAGTCCTCCAGCCGATGGTTCGACCTAAATTTTTATCATCCCATCTTAAGCTTGAACCTCCAGCCCGCTCCGAACTTGTGGATTTCTACGAAGTGCAGGGATGCAAGGTTAGGATATACCGTCTTTCAGGGAGGCTTCAAAATTATTACTTTTTTCTCCCCCCTGAGTACCATCTTCCCAGAGAACACGTTGGACTGGTTCAACAAGCTTGGCAGCTCATGCTGAAACGCGCGCCATCCTTGGACACGAATCTCTTGAGGGCTCGAAAACAGATCATCCAGATAGTCAAGCACGTGATGGCAGATCTCGCAGATGAAAAAGGACTCAGGATTTCCCCTGCAGAGCTCGACGGGCTTGCCAGGCATCTTGCTAGATACACAGCCGGGCTTGGCTTGATCGAGACTCTGCTCGCTGATGAAAAAGTGCAGGATATTTATGTGGACGCTCCGATAGGAACGACGCCCGTCCATATCTATCACAGGGACCACGAGGAATGTCTGACGAACATCTTTTTCACCCCGGATGAGGCGGAATCCTTGATATCTAGATTTCGGGCGATAAGTGGACGCCCGTTTTCTGAGGCCGACCCAGTTCTGGACCTGAATCTCGGAGAGGC
>Ga0164318_10002433_pt1 | contig 17315 bp, 14 predicted proteins | sample GuaBasSedimGuay9_FD_113734 | JGI IMG/M metagenome (GOLD analysis project Ga0164318, IMG submission 113734) | Subseafloor sediment microbial communities from Guaymas Basin, Gulf of California, Mexico - Guay9, Core 4571-4, 0-3 cm | ecosystem: Environmental > Aquatic > Marine > Hydrothermal vents...
GGCTCCTGCGAAGGAACATGAGGTATACAGTGAACTTCTGAAGATAGATGAAATCATAGAGTTGCATCCCCTGTTCGGGGAATACGATCTTATAGCTAAGGTGGAAGCAAAGGATTTCGATGAGTTGGGAAAGATTGTCGTGGATAAGATAAGGGCAATCGAGGGAGTGGCAGATACAAAAACCCTAACCGGAACAAAATTTTAAGGAGGAGAGAAAATGATAATAAGTAGTATGTTGGATGTGTTTGTGAGTATGTGTATGCTGGTGTTTGCAATAGGCGCAGTAATTGCGGGAATATTTACCGCATACTTTGGCTCCGGCAAGAGCAGGGCAATAGGCGCGGTACTGCTTCTGATAGGCATTGTGGTAGGCATTCTTTTCTGGAACTACACAGATGGTATATGGACGACAGGCGGATGGGGCTGGGAGACTGTCAAAGCAGGCGTGGTAGCCCTGGTGGGGGGCATCGTAGGCGGACTTATAGCACTCGGCGTCTTCCTTGCAGGAATAATGAAGGCATAGTCCTTCTCTCATCCCACATACCTTATGGCAGGAAAGGCAAAAGACAGTGCCATGAGCAACTATTTTAATTTAGTCGGGTTGATGAAGAGCAGAAGGAAGGTAGCAGTATTATTTTCGGGAGGAAAGGACAGTTGCCTGGTGGCGAAGGCAGCGATAGATGCGGGAATAGAAACTGCAGCATTCACAATTTCTTCCCCCTTATTCTCGAGGAAAGAATTAAAAAATTCAGAGAAAATGGCAAAGGAGATAGGCATCCAACACATTGTAATAAAGAGTGATTACATCCCGAAAAATGATAACAGAAGATGCTACCGCTGCAAAAAAAATATGATAAAATTGGTGAGAGGGTCAGCGAAAAGCAAAGGCTTTGATATTCTGGCGGATGGTACTACAATTGACGATATGAAAGATGAAACCAGGATAGGAACCAAGGCGGCAGATGAGGAGGGGATATGGCATCCTCTTCTGGACGCAGGATTTAATGAAAAAGAGGTTATATCTGCTTCAAGTTCTATAGGGCTGAGCGTATGGAATAAGCCTTCGAATTCCTGCATTGCAACAAGGATTTCATATGGCGAGGAAATAACTGCAAAGAAGATCGATATGGTAGAAAAAGCAGAAGAATTCCTTCAAAACTCTCTTGGAGAAACCAAAAGGATTCGTGTCAGGGTGCACGGAGGTATTGCAAGAATAGAGGTTCCGGCAGAAGATTTCGAAAAAATTCTTGAAATGAGGGATGAAATAATTGAAAGATTCAAAAAAATAGGATTTACATATACAGCACTTGACCTTTCCGGATACAGAAGCGGGAGTATGAACGAGGAACTTGGGCAGTTATGGGGCAAGCCCCTCAAACAGCATCATAGCCATGACCGTAACAATGCTGAATATGGCAATCGCCTGCGGCATTGATTTTCCAATGGAGTACATGTATTCTATTTTGTCATCGCCTTCGTCTATTCCGTTTGCAAATCTTATGAGTAGCAACACAAGTTGAATCACATATATGCCTATTACGAGCACAAAATATTCGGGGCTGGCATTGAATGAAAAGTTAGAGGAGTTTGAAATGAAATTATTTTCCGGTATGCTTTCCATATCCATATTTCCGATAACAACAGATATAAGTTTTGTAATGCCCAGTGTTATGCCGGCAATCATTGGTGCAAAAATGGTGGCTGTTGAGCGAATGGAAGAAGTCAGCACCCCCAGTGATTTTTTAATGCCGTTTTCAACTTCCTGAAGTTGCTTCAGATGTTCTGCGATTTTTACAATTGCAGCGCCTGCCTCTGCATGGCTTTTTTTCACTCCCTCGACGAGAAGGTGCATCACTGCTCTGATTCTATCGGAATATACATGGCGGAGTGAGCCGAATTTTTTGTCAAAAAGCGCGCTGTGGAGATTTGTTCTCATCGATGTGAGGTTGAAGGAAGTGAGAGAGAATATTTCTCCCATTTTGGAGCCGTCCATTGTTTTTGATGCATGGTGAAATGCTTCCTCTGGTGGTTTCCCCTCCTCTACTCTTTTTCCTATCACGTAGAGGGAATCGCTGAATTCTTTTTCCATTTCCCTTATTTCATTTCTAATCTTTCTGTAGGGAGCATAGGTTTTAAGACAGTATATAGAGATTGAGGACGCAATGCCCCACAATATGAAGAGGGTTGCAGGAACAAAAGAGTTTATGCTTGTTATCAGAGAACTTATGGCACCATGGCGAAATAAAGAGGGGGCAATGAAGATCGCTCCCGGAATTGATATTATCGAACCTGCTGCCAGGGCTTCCATCATATTTTTCCTTCTGTTAATATTTTTCACATCAGGATGGCTTACAGGTATAACAGGGGGGTTGAAAGTCGCTGGTCTTGAGAGCAGTATTTTTCTCAGATATGTAAAAAGGGCGAGAGGGAGCATAATATCATAAATGATAAAAATCTGGAATATGGAGACTCTCAAACCTATAAGAGAGACAGCAGGCATCATTCCTATCAATGCAAGAGGTATCATAACCCCTATTGAATACAGTACGAGAGTTGGTTGATGTATTCTATTTGCAAAATCTATCATATTGCTTTTTGTGCCATCCATTGCTATATCCAGTGCTCTGTCAAGTGACATATTCCTTTCTTCCCTGCTTGCACTCCTGACAGCACTTCTTATCAGATGCACAGCCCTCTTAAAATAGTCGCTCCATCTCCCCCATAAATTCGCAAATGAAGTTATGGCATCATCGATGCTCCTGTAAACTCTTACTTCCATATCCCACACAAGTTTTCTAAAATCTCTACCGAGAGAAGTGCTGGAATTCATTGCGGCAAATCTTACAGCGCCCTCAATATTTGGTACGATTTTCAGATACATCACCACGTAACTCAGCACTTCCGGTATGTCGCCCAGAGAATGAATCTTCATATATTTTGATTTTATTTTCGGGTACTCGCTGACAAAGTGGAGGGCAGACAGCGGCAGTCCCATGCTCATCGCAATCATCAGCACAATGGTGAGCATGTCCATCTCTGCAATGGAAAAATTGTAGAAGGAAAATATTGCAATATCTACTGAAATTGAAATCAAAAGTGCGATTATTGCACCCATATAAGATGCAAGTATCACTTCATACGGCTCAACCTCAATCCCGGTAAAGTTCAACGATTCAATGAATTCTTCTGATACCGCCCTTTCTGTTTTTTTCCTGAATGATTCAATGTCTCCCACTGCACGTAAAAGGATTTGCGCAGAAAATTTGCATAGTTTTTCAAACCATGTCATCTTATCTTTCCCGCATACCTCATGAACCATTCCATCCACTTTCTCTCCACTTCTTCATAATCCGGAATTCCGTGCTCCCTCCTGCTCTCCTCTGTTATCACCCAGAAGGCGTTGTTGCAGTCGCGAACAGATTGTGCCTCCAGCAACTCGTTCTTCACCCTTCCCAACTCTGCAATCTTTTTTCTTATTCTTGCACGTAGTGCTATGTTTTCGAGTGCCTTCTCTATGTTTATCCCCCATTCTCTTGCAATTTTTCCTACCACCTCAGATTGCCCCATGTCCAGCAGATCTGTTGCCTCTATCTCGTCCTTTGCAGGATTATAAACCATCATATCGGAAAATATTTTCTCGGCATCTGCCTCCCCCCATCTGCTTTTGGTGACCTCAGATATCTGTATAACCCTCCTTTTCTTCTCCATTCCTCCACCTATTCTTATCGGGGCTGCTATGACGACTGCATCTGTCGCTTTGAATGAAGTTGGTGCTACGCCTATGTCATGCACTATTCTCTCAAAAATATCCCCTGTAGTTGCGCCATGAATTGTGCCAAGTATCAGATTTCCTGCCGCCCCAACCCTCATTGCCTCGAAAAGCACCTTTGTTTCCCCTCCTCTGACCTCACCTATGACGAGAACAGATTCGCCGAGTCTCAATGCTGTCCTGAGAGCAGTTTCCGGGTCAACTCCCCCCTCAACAGCAGTTACAGGTCGGGTTATGAGAGATTGAATTTTATAGCCCAATCTCTGGAGTTGCCCGACAGGCAATTCCGGCGTGTCCTCAATTGTAAGGATGCGGTATCTCTGGGGTATCTCAAGAAGAAGGGCTGAAAGCAACGAGGTCTTTCCTGAGCCGCGGCTGCCGCCTATCAGTATAGACGCCTGCCCGTCTACAAGAAAACTCAGCAATCCCGCTGCCATTGGAGAGAGCATTCTGTAATGAATGAATTTTGGAAGTGTCCATGGCATGGCGCTATGCCTCCTTATCGCAAATGCCACACCTTTTGATGTAAGCGGCGGGGAAATCGCAGCGATTCTTGCACCATATATGTCAAGTCCCACGTCCAGTATAGGCGAGCCTTCTGAGAATGGCCTGCCGCTCAAACTACGGAGGCGGGATGAAAGGGCTTCCACATCTCCCTCTGAAAAATAGATATTGGACGTGTATTCTTCTCCGTTCAGAATTATATGGAGAGGATTGTTAACAACAGGTGCATTTATGTATATGTCCTGAATGCCTTCATCAAGGAGAAGGTCTTCCAGTATACCAAGCCCCGCGGTGTATTTGGCGAATATGTCTGAAAGGGATTCGAGTTTTTCACGGCTTAATTCAATCCCCATCCTGTTTGCAACATTCCCTATCTTTTCTCTTGCAAATCGGAGAAAGTATTCTCTTGCATTTTCAGGTTCCATGAAAGATGAGTTTTCGGGCCTGTGGTGCACAAGTTTTTCTTTCACTGATTGAAGTATCTCCAGTTCTTCCAGGGGCAGGTTGTATTCCGGGGGGATTATAAAATAAAGTTTCTCGGGGCGAGAGGAAAGAGAATACAGGGAGACTTTGAGGGAACGGCCTCCTTCCCTCCTGACTTCGTATTTTTTAATGAATACTGCATCCGGTGGCGGCACCATTTTTATATATGTGTCGAAAAACATGGGGCGCACATATGGCTGCATTTTTTCCCTGTAATAAAATTCGCTATCTTTGCTCCCCACTATTCTTATACTCAAACTGCTTTTCTCAAAAATTTCGGAAATGAATGATGCATATTTTCTCCTGCATTCCTCCTCATCTCTGTCTGCCGAAACAAAATTTTTTCTTCTAAGGGATTTCATTTCGCTCCTCAACATTTGAAATGCTTTTACGGGGTCTGATGAAGATATCTGCCTTATTTCTTCCATTTTTTCGGCATATGAACGGCATTTCACACCAAATTTTTCGAGGTCATATCTTTTCAACTCCCTGACAAAATCTGCCAGTTCCTGTAAAAATGAGAGAGAGGAACCATCAAAAACTTTCACGAGAGAGTGGTTCAGAACAAGTCTGCCCACATTTGCCTCATTTCCCAGCATTTCAAAAATGTTCCTTCTGCAATCTGCATCAAGTATAGAAGAAGCACCGCAGCCTCTGCAATCCGCCACTGCAACTTTCAAGCTACCTTCTTTTACGGTAGTATAGTTACATGGCATGCCCCTTCCCAAAATTTAATCAATAATTTGCCTATATACTTTTTGATGCCGCTCAGCATTTCAGATGCTGAAAAAAGAAGCAGTATATCTGAAAGGCTGCATGTGCTCGGGAGAGGCAATGAATGCATTCTGAACATAGGAAGGTATTATGCCATTGACGGTTCTCTCGGTTCAGAGGTTTATATAGATGGCTCAAAGCCGCATGTTATTCTGATATGTGGAAAAAGAGGCTATGGGAAATCGTACACAATGGGAGTTATCATGGAAGAACTATATAGGATGGATAATCCCGTGAAGAAGAATCTAGGAGTTGTTGTCATAGACACCCTGGGCATTTACTGGACATCATTTTTTGAAAACCGTAAGCAGAAAAACGTTCTCGAAAGATGGGGGCTATCTCCATCACGAATGAAAATCACACTGCTCAGCTCTGCCGGAAACATGGAGAAATATAGAAAAATAGGACTGCCTGCCAGTAAATTCTCCATAAAAGCATCTGAATTAAGTGCATACCAGTGGTGCCATCTTTTTGGTGTGAAAATGGTCGAGCCACTTGGGGTTGCCATCTCAAGGGCAATAAATGAACTTGAGGGAAAGAACTATTCCCTGGAGGAGGTGGTGGAATGCGTAAGAAATGATGGTTCCTCAAGCGGCCATGTGAAAGGCGCATGCGAGAACTTCTTCAGAATGGCTTCATCCTGGAATCTATTTGATACAGAAGGGGTGGCAATAGAAGACATAGTAAGGGCAGGAGAAATCACTGTAATTGACATGAGTTCTTTTTCCGATGAATTGAAAAAGGTTCTCGTTTCCATTATGGCAGGAAAGATTTTTGAAAGAAGAGTTATTGAAAGGAAAGAAGACGAGGAAAAAATCATAAAAGGCAGGGCGGGTGAGAAGAAAAAATTCCCACTTGTCTGGATGGCGATAGACGAGGCGCAGCTATTTTTGCCCCGTGAAAAAAGCATTTCAAAAGATATTCTCATCAATCAATGGATGAGGCAGGGCAGGCAGCCAGGATTGTCCCTCATACTTGCGACCCAGAGACCAGGCGCTCTGGACGAAGAGGTCATGTCCCACAGCGACATAATAATATGCCACCGTCTCACTTCGCAGGAGGATATAGATGCCCTTAACAGGGTGCGCCCGACATATATGAAAGAAGAGATGGGAGAGGCGCTGAAAAAAGTGGGAAGTGAGAAGGGAGTTGCCCTCATAGTTGATGATATCTCTGAATCTGTTCGTATAATAAAGGTGCGTCCCCGATTGAGCTGGCATGGGGGAGAAGAGGCATGTTTAACAGCGAAATGAGTTTTATTGCAAATGCCATTGCAGTTGCGGGTACATTCGCAGCCTCCTGTTTTGATGTAAAAACAAGGGAGATACCAAACTGGCTTACAATGCCGATGATAGGCGCAGGGCTTGCAATTTCGGCAATTCGAATTTTTTACGGCTCTCCATGGATTCTGATTGTTTTTCCTCTCGCCATTTCATTCCTGCTAATATGGTTCATGTGGAGGGGCGGGCTTTTCGGAGGGGGAGATGCAAAACTGCTGATGGGCATAGTTTCTCTCATTCCGCTGTTTCCTGATGAAAATTCTTTCATACCTACATTTTTCCTGATGCTTGCTCTATCTACCTTCATGCAATTTTTCATTTCGGGAGTGTATGAAACGGCGAAAGAGAAGAAAAGAAAAGAAATCTTTTTTGCATCCCTTCCAGTTGGGATTGCATGCGTATCTTATCTCCTCACCCGTTCACTGCTTATCTCTGTTTTTTGCCTTGCGTTTTCAGCAGATGCGGTCGCCTCCCTCCTGCCCTACAGAAAGAAGGTAAAGGTGTCTGATAAAATCCGGGGGGAGATGCTTGCAGAGAGGATAGGAAAAAGGAATGGAGAGGTTGTCCGTATGGCGGAAAAGCCTTCCCTCCTGCTGAAGATTTTTCCGGGGAATGATGATTTTGACGAAATAATTGCAGCGCCCAGCCATCTTGGAATTACAGATGAGGAAATAGAAAAATTGAGGGAGTTCTGCGATTATGTATACATATTCAGGTCGCATCCCATGGCGCCTGCCATCCTCCTTGCGCTGCTGCTTTCGCTGGCTTGCGGAGACCTGTTTGGAATCTAAAAAGATATAAAATAAATTTGCATATACCCCTGATTGTTATGGATAATGAATTTCTTCCTTCCCCTGCCAAACTTGTGGATATAAAAGCCCTAACGAATGATACAAAGTTATACAGGATACGTTTTTCTGATGATAGCAGGCAAAAGAATTTTTCATTCAAGCCAGGTCAGTTTGTGGAGATAAGCGTTGCCGGGTTTGGCGAGGCGCCCATCTCCATCACCTCCCCGCCCTCCACAGAAGAATATTTCGAACTTTGCATCAAGAGGGTGGGACGGCTGACAGAAAAAATCCATAGGATGAAAGCAGGCGATATTGTGGGGATACGGGGACCATACGGAAATGGGTTTTCGATAGAGCAGATGTACGGTTTCAACCCGATTTTCATAGCAGGCGGGATAGGGCTTGCTCCTCTGAGAAGTCTGATAAAGGAGGTGTTTGCCGAAAGAGATAAATTTGGCAACATAAGCATTTTTTTCGGCGCAAGGAGGCCGGAAGAAATTATTTTCAAAGACGAATTGGAAGAATGGAGGGAAATGGCAGACGTTAAAATCACTGTTGATAGGGCAGATGATGGATGGGACGGACATGTTGGATTTGTTAGCCAGTTGGTCGAGAATGAAGAAATACCTGATGATTCATTTGCGGTCATATGCGGTCCTCCTGCAATGTTCGAGCCAACAGTTGAGCAGTTGAAGAAAAAGGGAATAAATGACATTCAGGTTTCTGTTTCTGCAGAAAGACGAATGAAATGCGGCGTGGGAAAATGCGGGCACTGCATTGCAGGCGGCGAGATATATGTATGCCTTGAAGGACCTGTCTTCTCTTATGACCGATACAAGGAAATAAGCAAAATGCTCTGATGCAGGACAAAACCAAATTATTTAAATTGAAATTCCATATTGCCTACTGATGCGGGCGTGATCTAGCGGTTAGGATTTGAGCCTTCCAAGCTCACTGCCCGGGTTCGAATGCATGCCCTGCGAGCAAGGCATATTTCCTCGCTGCATGCTCGGAAATCCCGGCGCCCGCATTTTTGGTTTCCACATCTGATTTATGTTTTAGTAAGGAGTTAAGATACCAGCTTAACAGCCCATTTTTCTAAAATGATGCTGTGAAGCACAAATTGTAAAATTTCCACGGCAAATATTAAAACATCACATCGGTTACATTTAAGGTTATTTCTATGAATGAAGAACAGATTCTGGGAGTTATCCCTAATGTTAAAAGTGGTGTTTTCGGGCAGAAAATGTACAATTTAGTTGCAACCGACAAAGGCATTATCGTGGCTCAACTCACGAGCAGCATGATAAAAGAAGAATCAAAAAGAGTTTCAGACGAATTGAAAGAGCAGGGAGCAGGGCGCCTCAAACGCATGGGCGCAACAATGACAGCAGGCATAAATCTGTATAAAAGATACTTTTCAATGCCTGTTGCAGATATAATTGCAGAAACAAATGGCAATTTTTCCATTGACAGGAATCGGGTAAAATCCATAAAAATAAGGAGGGATTCTTCAAATGAGGATATTAACTCCCATGAATTAATAATAAAGTGGTCAGGCGGGAAATCCAAATTCAATTTTTCAGACGTAAGCCCCAAGGTAGTGAAAGACCTTCTCAGGCAAACTTTTGGAGATATGGTGAGATAAAATTACGCTGAGGGAGGGATTTGAACCCTCGAGGGGCAGAGCCCCACAGGCTCTCCAGGCCTGCGCCGTTCCGGGCTGGGCTACCTCAGCATTTTATTTTTTCTTCCACATTGGCGGATATGTTCCCTTTCTCATCAGTACTCTTGTCGTGTTAACTGCAATGCCTGCATCCCTTTCCATCATTTCCCTTGTTGACATGAGAGAAGTGCCTATCGCAACGCCTTCTCCCTTCAATGTTTTGACTGCAACAACTGTGCCATTCTCTATGCCCGTATCAACCTGCAGAATGCCAGGCAGGGCAAGTGATGCACCGTGGCATATCGCATCAACAGCCGAATCTCTTATAACCACAGTGGGCAGATGGGAAAGTAAATCTTCCATGGGCCTTATAATGTTTTTTATTTCCTCGTCACCGTCCTCTTTCCAGAATATATACGCATCGAGAATGTCATGCAACGTATGGACATCTTCTTCTTCAAAAATGCCGCTTCTCGTCCTTCTCAACTCGTGCATGTGGGCACCGCACCCCAACACCTTCCCAATATCCTCGCAAAGCACCCTTATATATGTCCCACCCTCGCATCCAACCTTGAAAAGCACATCTCTCCCCTTTATTTCAATTATATCAAGATAATAAATTTCACGCTCCCGCTCAACTCTTTTCACGGCCGCTTCCTTGGGTGGCGTCTGGCGTATTTTTCCAATAAAGCGATTGCACGCTTTCCTTATTTCCTCCTCTCCTGCATCGCCATGAAGGCGCATAACCGCCACATATTCTTTCCCTGCAGAATGGAGCAAGCCAATTGCCTTTGTTGCATTTGATAGTGCAACTGGAAGAACGCCCGTCACATTGGGGTCAAGCGTGCCGCCATGACCCGCCTTCTCCACACCGAAAATGTCCCTTACCCAAGCGCTTACCTGATGGGATGTGGGACCTGCAGGTTTGTCAACTATCACCACTCCGTTTTCTATGCTCTCCTCAACACTTCTTCTGCTTGGCGGTTTCCCGTAATTGGGGTTTGTCTCTGCCTCTGCCTTTATTAAACGGCGGCGTTTTGGAATCAGCATCTTCTCTGACAAATATAAGAGTAATATAAATGCTTTTCATAGCGTAAGAAAAATTATATGTCTGCTCAGGATTAGGCATGATGAATTATTTGAAGACAATAACTGTAATTTTTATTCTCCTGGCATCTTTAATGGTGAGAGGCAGTCCCGAAAGCATTGGTTTGGAGAAAGTGTTGCATGTTGGTGGCTCAGGCGCAGGGAATTACACCACCATCCAATCTGCAATAGATAATGCAAGCGACGGCTTTACCATATATGTTTATGATGATTCTGCCCCATACCACGAGCATATTGTAATAACAAAGCAAATTTCGTTGGTCGGGGAAAATGCCGAAAGTACAATAATAGACGGCGGCGGGGAAGGAAGTGTCATAACCATAAAAGCGCCCTCGTCTATCAGCAATTTTACGGTAACAAATAGCGGAAGGAATGAAAGCGATGCAGGTATTTACTGCATGTATGAATCAGATATAAAAAATAACATAATTTATAACTCAGGGGATGGAATAAATATCAGGGCTACAGGGAGTGTGGTAGAGAATAACAAAATTTTCGATTGCAGGACAGGGATATTCATGGGAAATGGCTCCCAAAATATTTTGGGAGGAAACAATATAACATCAAAATACGGGGTTGGCATATGGATATCGAATTCGAACTGGAACTTAATAATAAACAACACAATAGACGAAATAGAATTTTCATCAGGTGTTTTTTTGGGCGGGACAGGGAATTATTTTTCAGACAATACAATAATATCGGAGACACATAACGGCATGTCTCTCTCTGGAAATAGAAATGTGGTGGAAAACAACTCGTTTTACGGTTCAGGTCTTGAATATTTCTACGAATACCATTCAAACAGGGTAAGGAATAATACAGTAAACGGTAAACCTCTTGCATATATTGAAAATGCTTCAGATATAGAATTGGAAAAAGATGCGGGGCAGATAATTCTTGTTAACTGTTCCAATATCACCATAAAAAATCAGGAGATATCAAATACAACAGTAGGGATATTTTTATTCAACAGCCAGAGATGTAAAATATATTCGAGCAAAATATCAGATAACTGGATTGGGATAAACCTCTTTAAATCAACTTTTAACGATATCAGGGGAAATGATATATCCTCATGTGGATATGCCGGGGTGGATATCGCCCCTTTCAGCGGCAAAAATAAAATCAATGCTAACCTGATCAAAAACAACAGCAGAGGAATAACTACATGGTCTGATAATAACACCATTTCAGGCAATACAATAGCAGATAACTGGCACGGGATTCATCTTGATTACGGAAGTTATGACAATATGATAACGGAAAATATCATAATGTATAATGCTGAGGGTATAACCATCTGGCAGGAGAGTTCCGGAAATAAAATATTAAACAACTCAATAGAAAACAACGATAGAGGAATATCCCTGTCTTATAACTGCCTGAAAAATAATATTGAAAGAAATTCTATTTCTCGCAATGAGTATGGAATCGACATTTCATCCTCAAGTGATGAAACGACTGTGCAAAAAAATGATTTTTTATACAACTCAATCGGCATTCGGGTGGGCTCCTTCGGCAACACCATAACAAAAAATAACTTCGTGGATAACAGCAGGGATGCAACCTTTATTTATCCAGGAAATCTAAAACCTTCTTTGAACGACTGGAATGGCAACTACTGGGGCAGTCCCCGCCTGCTTCCCAAACCCATCTGGGGCTGGAGATTCCCGTTTCCGTGGGTAAATTTTGATTTTCATCCGCTTTCTCAGCCTTACTCAAAGTGAATGCCTATCCGGATACCACTTGCAGTCTTTCTTGTTCATGGGACAGATATTTTTTGTCCTGCACGGTGGTCCTGCGTTCTCGAATATTACAGGTGCAACTTTTTTCACAAGCCCGAGCATCTTCCATGCGAGATGGCGGATTTCCCACTGGGCATGGAGGCAGCATCTCAATTCAAAAAAATTCAGCAGAGAGCGGGCATTCATGGAAACCATTATCTGTGTGCATGCGGCATTTGGGAGAACGTAGCGGGCATCTTCAACAGGCACCTTCTCCTTGAGTTTGTTATAAGCGTCCCATGCACTCTCCATCATTTTTTTGTATTCCTCCTCAACTCCTGCCTCTTTAATCGACGGAGGAATGACATATTCCATCTCGCTCTCGACATACCGCTGCGACTGCTGTGAGTAAGAGGCAATACGGTGGCGCACAAGTTGATGGGTGAGAGCGCGGGAAACACCAGAAATTCCAAATGTGAAATAGGCATGCTCTATAACGCTCTCATGACCTGCCTTTACGACGTATCTGAGAATGTTCTTCAGTTCCTCCTCGTCACTGTTCCTCAATTCGCCAATGCTGCTTTTAGAATGTGTGAGTTTTGCCGCCATGGCAGATAAAATCTCCCCCTCAGGGGTGTACGCCAGCAATTCAACTTTCAGAGTCACTCTCTCTCCCTGATGAGGTCAAGCAGCCCGAGCGGCTCGTCTATCCTTGAAAGTTCCTTTTTATCTATAACAGGTATGCCTTCTATATTCTTTTTAGATGATGCCTCTATGAAAAATACAGAATGCCGCTCCATCACCCTTGATATATTTGACATTATCCTTGCCCTCTCTGCAATCCTTCTCTTATTTGTCCCCACAAGAAGCAAATCGTCCAGAAGTTCAGATATTGCATTGAAAGGGGAACGCAGGGTTGGCAGAATGGATGCACCAAGAGACTCAACCATGGAAAGCATATCGTCGTGTATTCTCCTCTCTATCTCGAATTCATAACTCTCTATGAATTCCTTCATATCAATCGGTTTGAGTATGTCTTCTCCGAGGAACGAACCTATTTTTTCTGCAACCTCCACCGTCGCCCTCTCCCCCTGCTCATACATCCTTATTGTCCTTCTTGAGACACCTGCAGCCCTTGCAAGTTGCCCTATAGAGATACCTTTCTCCTCCCTTATTTGCCTTATCCTTTCTCCATCCATGCTGGCATAAAATCCTCCAGGAGCTGCAGTCACAATTGGCATTATTCCGTGGAGATAATCATTGAGTGTCCCATAGGTTATTATTGGCACCCTGTACCTGTAATAAAGGGTCTCGTCCTCAAGAGGACCCGAACTTGTTCTGTTGCCTATGAGCAATGGAATGGCATCAAGATGCTTTGCAAGAAGGAGGAGTTCATTTGCAACCTCCTCGCTGAGGGCATCTATGTTATTCAGTACTTTTACAACAAGCAGAGTGTCATCTCTCCTTGCGACAAAGTCGAAACTCGAAGGGCGTATGTTGCATATGTCCGATACATAGAATCCTGCACGTGCTAACAGCTCTCTCGTGTCTGCCAGCAGCTCCTTTTTCATCAAACTAAAATACTACTTTCACATATAAAAAATTTGTGTGGCTTGGAATAGACGATACCGACTCGAGAGAAGGCATGTGCACCACGCATCTTGCATGCGATATAATAAAAGCCCTGAATGAAGACGGAATGGACATAATAGGCATGCCGCGCCTTGTCCGCCTCAACCCAAACATCCCGTGGAAAACAAGAGGAAACGGGGCGATTGCAATTCAGTTTGGCAGGGGGGGAGGGCGGAGGACGGAGATTGGATATGTTGAAGGAAAAAGATATTGCTATGAGAAAAAGATATCTGACGGCAAGACAGAACCTGAAAAAGTGCTTGAAAGAATTGATAAAATTGTGCGAAAAAGGGCAATGATGGAAAGCGAGCAGACAAACCCCGGGCTTGTTGTCATAGAAAAAAAGCCCCCTTATTCGCTATACAGAAAGGCAGTGAGGAGCGTTGTGGAGATAAATGATGTCAAGAGCGTTCTTGATGAAATGGGTGCGCTATACATACCGTACAAAAATGGGAGGGGACTGATAGGAGCCTCGGCAGCAGTATCATGGCGCCCCCGCGACAGAACATATGAGATAATAACTTACCGTAATGGTGGGGAGAGGTGGGTTGATGAAGAATCTGTCAAGAGAATGGATAGAAAATTCAAAAAAACATTTGATAATTATGATTACATAAACCGCCATGTCCAGATAATGCCAAATTCTCCCTGCCCGGTGATGTATGGTATAAGAGGAGATGATTACCAAGAATTGAGAGAAGCTATGGAATACGTTGTTTCAGGAAAAATAAAAAGATGGATGATTTTCGAAACAAACCAGGCAACAGATGAACACCTCAATAGAAGGAAAATAGGGGAAGTGGTGGCATATGAATCTGTGATTGTTACAGGTGAGGTATGCAGAGAACCAAGGACGATAGAGGGAGGGCATGTCATTTTCTCTCTTTGCGATGGAAATGAGATAGAATGTGCTGCCTATGAGCCGACCAAGAGCTTCAGAAACCTGGTGAGAAGACTTCGAAAAGGGGACAGAGTGACAGTATATGGCGGCGTTAGAGATAAACCCCGCACGATTAACATAGAAAAGATAGAAATACATTCTCTCGCAGAAGTTTATAAAAAGAAGGAAAATCCCATATGCACGAAATGCGGCAAACATATGAAATCAGTTGGAAAGGGGAAGGGTTACAGATGCATAAAATGCGGTACAACTGCAAAAGAGGAGGATGCGACCTTTGAGAAGGTGGAGAGGGGCATAAAGCCAGGATTTTATGAGGTGGACGTTGTGGCAAGAAGGCATCTATCCAAACCCCTGAAAAGGTTCAAGCCATCTCCAGATAGATATTGAATATGGTGCCTTTTTTCTCGCCGTTTTCTATTCTGTCCCGTATTTCCATCCATCCCCCGTATTTCTCAACGAGTTTTTTAACAAGATAGAGACCGAGACCGCTTCCGGGGCTTCCCCTTCTTTTTATGCCTGGTTTGAATATATCATTTTTCAACTCGTCAGGTATTCCTTTGCCGTCATCCTCTATCGACAATTTACAGAATTCCTTTCCGTATTTTCTTTCTCTGTCGCAATATATGTTTATATTTTTACAATTTGAGTGTATAATCGCGTTCTGTATCAGATTTGAAAATATGTTGTCCACCAGAGAGCCAGCCCTGATTACTGCACCACTTTTCCTATAATTTATTTTAACGCCGAAATTTTCTGCCTGCTGCATGTTTGTTTTTATTGCCCTCGATATGCTTTCGTCCACAGCCACAGGTTTGAGTTGTGCTTCATCTCCCTCCACGGCCCTCAACTCCCTTATTTTGTTAATGAGGTCCGTACTTGCCTTTGCAGCATTCAGCGCATTGGAAACGAGATTTTTCTGTTCCTCCTCAAGATTAGAACTCTCAAGAATTTCGAGATTACCCTGAACGACCATGTTTCTGTTGGCAACATCATGGCGCAGAAGAGAGTTGTAAAATTCCTTCTCCTCCTCCGCCTCCTTCTGCGAGGTGATATCGCGGTAAATGCCAAAAATTCCAACCTGTTCGCCGTTCACGAATATCGGCGCGCCAAGCAGGGAAACAGGAACGAGAGAACCATCCTTCCTCCTTCTGACAGTTTCGGTGGCAAACGTATTTCCGCTTATGACTTTTTTTGTTATATCTCTTCCTTCCTTTTCTTTTTCGGGAGGCAGTATGAAATCATCTATGTTTTTGCCTTTAACCTCATCGAGAGTGTATCCGAATAATTTTATAAATGAAGAATTAATATCGAGAACATTATGGTTTTTATCGAGAGAGACAATTGCTTCAGGTGAACTTTCAAAAAGTGCCTGGAAATACACTTTCTGTCTGTTCAACTCCTCCTGCGTTTTCTTCCTTTCGGTAACGTCCCTTATGGTCACAAAAGCCCCTATGATTTTATCATTCACTATAATTGGAGACGTATTTATCTCAACACTCAGGTTTCCCCCCCTGCCTTTCAGTTCCATATCCACATTGGCTAACTTTTCCCCCTTCATCGTTCTGCGGATGGTTTTTCTGAGTTCGGCATGATATTCGCGGGGCACGAATTTCCTGAACTCCTCGCCCACAATATTTTTATTTGGTACACCCACCATTTCAGAGAAGTGAGAATTGGCATAATCTATATTGCCCGAATTATCGATGATGCAGATTCCCTCGCTCGCTGTTTCTGCAAGAATGCGGAAGTCCACCTCTGCAGCCGTCTCGACCGGCAATTTGAATTTCAATATTGCGTACACAAGAATATAAGCCACTCCCACATCTATGCTCGAGCCAACGGGAAACTGCGACGTGTTCATGGAAACACTCAGAATCTCGTAACTTATAAAGGAAAGAATGCTGGAGAGTGGCACTGCAATAAAAACATACAAACTCTGATATTTTTTTATGCCGGCACTTTCTCTATAATATCTGAATATGAGAAGAGTGGAAAATATTATGATTATCAGTGCAATCAAATCATTTGCCTGCAGAAGTGGACCATAGACAGGTTCTACTCCGAAGCCCTTGACGGTAACTCCTTTGACATAATAATCTGTGAATAATGAGAGAAGGAGGAAAAATGCAGGACCGTACACGAGAGGGTACCACAATTTGGTCTTTATATATCCAGTATATGCCACTATAAAATGAAATATGATGGGTGCAACGAGTATGAGTCCTGCCGAACCTATTTTTGCTATTACTACCGAATAGGGATTCTCCACGCCAAGTATATTTATCAGGGCAATACTTATATTCCACAAAAACAGATCGAGGCAGAATGCGGAGAGTACTGTAACATAAATCCTCCTCGGTTTTTTTGTAAGTAAATAAAAAGCAACTGATGGAAGTGATATTGCAGCCACCAGTGATGGCACGAGATATATGAAATCGGTCATTTTGTGTGTAAATATTGCTTAAATGATATAATAAACTTTATATTTTTTTTGATGAGAATTCTATCTGAAAAGTGAATGAGAATACAGAAAAAAATCGATAGTTTTATATATTGCCAGAATATTATCATTATGATAGCAAAAAGATAGCAAACTGGGGGGAGGACAAGATTAGCTCTCTACTCCAGGTGGTTTAAATGCCGCCTCTCCCCCCGCCCCTTTTGAAATTTTTAGAGTGAAA
>Ga0164318_10002434_pt1 | contig 17314 bp, 12 predicted proteins | sample GuaBasSedimGuay9_FD_113734 | JGI IMG/M metagenome (GOLD analysis project Ga0164318, IMG submission 113734) | Subseafloor sediment microbial communities from Guaymas Basin, Gulf of California, Mexico - Guay9, Core 4571-4, 0-3 cm | ecosystem: Environmental > Aquatic > Marine > Hydrothermal vents...
CAAATTAGAATTAATTCCTAATGTAAGAGAAAATAGAGTTAGATCACCGATATTAGTATATCGTGGTTTCCACAATGTTGGGTCAATTATTGCATCAATAACAGAAGTCTTTTTTAAGCCATAGTCAGCAAAACCTGCTGGATTATAGAAGAGCATATTTTTATCATCAGCAACAGCAGTAAAAGTGCCTCCCATTCCCATTACACGGGCATCATTATACATAACAGGCGGTTCAACCTTGGCAAATCCACGATAAATTAAAATTAAAATTAATAAAAATGCAATAAATATTTTTTTCTCCATAAATTTTTCCTCTAATTTTCTGATAACTATATTCATACTAAAAAACTCCAAAATTTATTTTATTCAATACCAATAAGGTTTTTAAGCAAATTAGATTCTTCTATATCTCTGAAAATCTTTGAAATAGTATTTGTAAGGTCTGAGATAAATATCAAATCATTTGTGAATTGTGAAGTATTAAGAGGATTCGTAAGATAATCTCCACTTTTGTTTAGGAATCTACGATACAAGTTGGTTTTACCATACCAGTCTGAAATAGACTTCGTCGGTGGATTAGAATGTGTGTCCCACGACGACTTATTAAAATTATAATACCAATTATCTGAACCATCATCTCCTATCATATTAGTTCCTACAATTCTCAAATGGTCGTGACTTAAATTTGCGGTATCATCGTCTGCGCCATCAAGATACCCTTTGGCTTCATTATATCTTTTTTCCATTTCTTTCTTTAAATCTTCTACAACTTCCTCTGTAGATAATCCTGCAATTCCATTATATAAAGCATACATACCACCGCTGAAGTCAGCAAAAGATGAACCCATAATTTTATACACATAAAGTAAATCTTCAGTTAGATTATGTGCTATGTATAATATATTAGAGACTGAAGAACGGCTTATTTTGGAAGGCGGAGAAGTTTTTAAAGAAGCTAAAATACTATTAAATGTATTTTCTAAATCAGACTGGTAGCTTTCAATATTTGCTACATTTGGATTATAAGTAATTTCACCATTTTTAAAGATAAAGAGGTCACCACCACCAGATCCTTCGATACTAAAATAAATATTGTCAGCATTTGAATCACCGTTTTTTAAAAATCCTCTAACCATATATGCAATCATAAGGTTAAGATTAACTTCAAATGATGTGGATGAAATAGCCCCATCACATTGTCCATGAGCAATGGGGTCAAGATATTGGATTACATTATTCATTGTATTCGTAATTGAGCTTGCAGAAGATGAGATAACAGATGAAGGGTCTGCTCCTGCAGTTAGTTTAGATGCAATGAGTATTAAATCTACATTCTTTTTGAGGATATAGGCTTTAACATAACCCCATCTTGCTTTTGAATTTTTACTATCTTTATCCACAGCTTTTTTATAACATTCCAATGCCTTATCAACATCACCATTTTGTAATGCAGCATCACCCTGTGCTACCAAGTCTTCTGCATTATCACTGGTTTCTTCATCAGGATAAAGCCAATCAAATATATTACAGCTGGCAAATATTCCTATTATCAATACACATAAAATTAATAACATAAGAGTTCTTTTATACATATTAAACCACCTCCGATTACATTATTTAGAGCATTCGGAAATTATAATTCAAAACATACCTAAAATTATAGCTCACACATTTTGAGTTTAACTACTTTCAAAAAGCACAAAATTTTATTCATTTTAGCATACCACCTACATCCCTGTAGGTGTAGGACTATAATGTTTTTTCACCACTTACATCTTTTACTTCTTCTTTGTTCCTTTTATTTTTTTTGACTCAGTCTTTTTAGTTTTTTCCTTTGTAACTTTTTTTACAGGGATTGGCTCTGTATATTTACCCATTGAAATTGTTTTAGCAATTGTTTCAATAACATCTTTCACATAGCCTCTCATATCTGTAATCCAGTAAACAGCACCTGTATATGTATCTGTTAATTTGAGTGTAATATCAATAAAGCTTTTTTTCCAGCTATTACCTTCCTGAAATTTGTTTATTCTGCCACTTAATATACTTTCAATCTTTTTATAAGGAGTACATTTGAACTCTATTGAACGTTGTATCATACTACCTTGGACTTCTAAGTCACCTCTTTTCTTTTCCAGTGTATCTGTTTCTATAATTTTATCTTCGTATTCCCCAAGAGCAATATCAATTTTACCAATTTCATAAAATCTTTTTAACAAGCTATCAGTAAATTTATTACTTAAATCTATATAATCAATGATCTCACCACCAATGCTTTTAACATTTTTAGCATCAAATTTCAAAACAGCCACAGATTTGATTCTTGCTTCTTCAAACTTAGCAGAGGGCTTTATATCTGTATTAATATAAATTCCTGTTTTTTTACTGAATTTAGGAATTGATACACCTCCACCAATGCCAAGACAGGCACTATAAAGAGAAGTATTATAAATTACAAAAATTAGCATTATTAAGGTAATTAATATTTTCTTCAACATAATTTTCCTCCTCCAATTTTTAAATATTCGGCGTAATATTTCAGGTTTTCCAAAAAAAACCAAAAATTATTCTTTACGGTTTTTAAGTAGAGAACAGGCATCCCTGTTCCCTACAACGACTTCCTAAAAATCTGTAATTCTATAAATTCCTTTAATATTATATCACAAAAATAACAAATAGTCAAATTTATTTTAATGGACGATAATATAGTTCAAGAATAGAACCATTAAAAGCAGGCACAAGTGCTATATTATCTGCTTCAACCAAAGGTTTTCCTTGGATAGAGCTGTTCCAGGAAAATTTCCAGTTTTGAGCACCATTTTTTAATTTTATAGAATAAACACACCCATTTTTTGTGCCAAAAAATATATTATTTTTATATATTGCTATCTTTGATACTATAGTTGAATCAGCATAAAATCTCCATAGTTCTTTTCCCTGAATATTAAAAGCATAAAAAATCGGACCTGCTCCCACATAAATATTTTTTTTATCATATCCAATTCCTGAAAATATTCCTGATACAAGATTTAATTTTTTTACGATTTTTCCTTTATTTTTATTAAGAATATATAAAATACCTCTATCAGTGCCAGCAACTAAAAAACCTTTTCCAATAGCTATTTCATTTAGTATTTTGCCTATTATTGTTCTGTTCCATAATATTTTTCCATTATGAGGCAATAGAGAAAAAATTGTTCCTTCTTCACCAGCTACAAAAATATATTTACCATCATAATGAATACCACCAGTTGGTGCTTCTCCTAATCTTATTTTCCATAATAAATTATTTTTTAAAAAATTTAAAGCATAAATATTTCCATCTTTGCTTCCAAAAATTACAGATTTTTTTACAACTACAGGTTTTCCTATAATAGCATCAGAAGTAACATATCTTCCAAGTATATCTCCTGTAATATTATTTATAACATAAAATTCACCATTTTCTGTTCCTACAAAAACAAAATTTTTATATGAACTTATATCAGAAGTAATTGAAGACCCCAGGATAATTTTCTTTTTTATGTAATTGTCTTTACTTTTTGTATCAATAAAATAGAGTATACCATTCAAATCGCCAGCGATTATAATTCCATTTACATATTCTGGTGTAGAAACAGAATCTGTCAAAAGTGCAAAGTCATTAATGAGTCTAACATCAGGTATAAGTGCCATCAATCTTTCATATGCCCATTCAGCAAGAACAGTTCCTTTTGCCATTTCCATAACGGTTTTGTAAGCTTCAATAGCTTTATTTAGATATTTAGGCTTTTCTGTTGTTAAAGCGTGTTCCATTTTCTTTTCATAGATTTTACCTGCGCCATAAAAGTATGCAGGGGATTTTTTCATTGAAAGTGCTATTTCTATATTTTTAATTGCTTCTTGAATTCTTCCTGGTATAAAATATAGGGTTCGTGCAAAATAAAAATAAAATGATGGAACCTTATTGTTTAATTTTATTGCTTTTCTAAAATTTTGTGCTGATTTTAAATATTTATTTAATTTATAATAAACCAATCCTGCATTAAAATAAGCTGCATCATAGTATGGATCAAGTTTTTTTGTTGCTTCAAATTCTTTCGCTGCCTGCTTATAATCGCCTTTCTTAAAATATGCTATTCCAAGATTTATATGAACTTCAGAATTTCTATAATTTAATTTTAATGCCTCACGAAAATTATTAAGAGCTTCATCATAATTCCCCTCTTTAAGAAATATTTCTCCAATTTGATTGTAAATCTCATCATTATTTGGTTGTAATTCCAGAGCTTTTGTATAATAATTATATGCAGACTTCAAATTATGCTTTGATTTAGCAATTATTCCTAAAAGCATATAATAATCAGCAAAGTCTGGAAAAATTTTTAACCCTTTTTTAAGTATATATTTTGCTTTTTTATATTTTTTTTCTGCAATATAAATATTTGCCAGATTAAGATAAATTTCTTTTATTTTAGGATATTTTTTTAATGCATTTTTATAGTTTTCAATAGCTTTTTTAGTATTACCAGCATTGTCTGCAGCAATTGCAGCGTTTATATAAGTTAAAGCTTTTAAATAGTTTATTTTATCTTTTGCATCAAATAATGTTGGATTATATTTTAATGCAAGATTAAATTCATCTATTGCAGCATTATACTTTTTATTATTAAAAAGTATAATACCTTTTTTATAATGAATAATACCTATCCTTTTTTTAGCTTTTTTAAATGTAGGGTCAATTTGCAAAACTCTTTTATATTCTTTTAATGCATCTTTAAATTTTTTCTTAGCTTCAAATGAAAGCCCTAATTTATAATACATTGTAGGGTCTTTACCCTTTAGTTGTGCAATTTGATCAAATATTTTCTTTGCTGCTTCAAGTTGTCCACTTTCTCTATAGGACCTCTCTAAACCTCTTAGAGCTGGGAAGAAATTTTTATCAATTTTTAATGCTTTTTTATAGCATTTAATCGCTTCATTATAATTTTTTGTAGCAAGATATGTATTTGCAAGATTAACAGTAGTTTCAATAAAATTAGGCTGAAGTTTTAATGCATTTTTATATTTTTTTATTGCCTCTGTATACTTTTTTTTATCAAATAATTTATTACCTTCTTCTGTTAAAATCATTGCTTTAGCTTTCTTGGAATTAATTAAAGCTTCTTTCAAATTAGGATTTAATTTATACGCTTTTTCAAATGCTTTTAGAGCTTCAGCAAACTTCTCTGCATTATAATATGCTTTACCAAGATTAAGATAAGCTATTGCATAATTGGGCTTTAATTTTATACACTTTTCAAAATTTTCAATTGCTTTTATATAAGATTCTGTCTTTGCATAAATAAGACTCAGAAGATTATATATTGAATAATCATTCTCCCATATAGAAGAAGCTTTATTTAAAATCTTAATTGCATCATTATATCTTTTTAATTTTAAATATACAGAACCAAGTGCTATATATGCCTCTTTTTTTGTAGAATCAATATTTAAAGCATTTTTTAGATATTTTTCTGCATTGGTATAGCTTTTTACTTTTAAATATGCACTACCCAGATTAAAGTTAGCTTCATACACTTTAGGAATATATTTAACCGCAATTTCAAAATTCTCTATTGCCTTTTTATATTTTTTGTCTTTAAAATTTTCGTTTCCTTCTTTCAAATGTATAAAACCTTTAGCTTTATTTATAGCATCTATAAGTCTTTGCTCTTCTTTTATTTTCAAACCTTCTTCAAGAACATCCTTCGCCTTTTCATATTCTTTTAATGCCAGATAGATATTTCCTATCCCCAGATATGTTTCTATAATTTTTTTATCTTTTTTCTGTGCCTTTTTATAATAATTGTAAGCTTCATCATAATTTTTTTCTTCAAAATATATGTTAGCAATTTCTATTAAAATTATAGGGTCATCTTCTTTTAATTTTAAAGCTATCAAAAATGAACGCAATGCATTATCATTATCTTCTAATTTCTTATAACATAAACCTTTAACAAAATAAGGAGAATAATTTTTTACAGTGTAAGCAATATAATTATCCATTGCATTAATAGCTTTTTTATATTCACCATTTTTGTAATATGCATTTCCTAAACCAAGATAAGCAGCTGGAAGTTCCCATTCGTCTAAAGCATTTTTAAAATATTTAATTGCTTTCTTATAATTTCCTTTTTTAAGTTCCTTATTTCCTTTGTTGGCAAGTTTAACAGCTTTATTTCTTTTCTTTTTCTCCTTTTTTGTAAGTTTATCCCATTGTTTTTCTTTTTTTGTAGATTCGGTTGGAATTTCAACATCTTTAATTGTAATAATCTCTTCAGCAGGCTTTTTCTTAACTACTTTTCTATATATACCACAACTTTGTATTATTATGATAATTCCTATTAAAATATATATAAATTTTTTCCTCATAAACCTTTCCTCTATTTTTTTATTCTTCACTGACTACCCAATTAATAATTTTCCATTCATCACCTTCCTTTTTCCAGTAAATTCTTTCAGTGCCTTTATACTCTAAGGGCTTTAAACTTTCTTTCACAGGTTCTGCTGAATATTCAAAATTATCAATGCTAACAGCTTTGTCATTTTTGAGAGTAACAATTATATTTGACATTTTATAATTTATATTGTCGTAATGCTCATAAACGAATTCAGTATTCTCTTTTACTTGTTCCAGGTTAATGCCCTCATCACTCATAAAATCTTTTGAATAAAAAGAAATAGACTTTTCAAGGTCTTCTGTTCTTACTGCCTCTTCCATCTGTTTAAAAAAGTTTGTAAAAAAATTTACATCTTCTTCAGAATAAACACCTTTTATTAAAAATCCCTTTTTTTGAGAATTATTAATTTTTTGGCAACTGATGGAAATAAGTAATACTATAATCATAGCATATGGGGTTACTCTTTTTTTCATAATATAATTCCTCCTCTTACCAATAAATTGGACTATAAGGTTTTCCCCCATCCATCCACATTTTGTGAGTGGGGGCGCCCAGAAAACCGTAAAATTTTGTGCCTTTTGCCACTTAAATTACCGAATACGCTTAAAAATTTTACCACAGAGATACATCTATCTCTGACTCTATATCCTCTTCTTATTTTTACCAGAATTCAAAGAACTAAAATATATCTAAGCCCCAATAAAATCTTACGCCAATTGAGATATTAAATTGTCTTATTTTCAACTCTTGCTTTTTGAATGTGCTATTATTTATAGTAACATCTTCTAAGTCGTGCATATTGGGGATATAATCATCATTTACTACAACTTTGCCCCAAAGGTACCTTTGTTCAGCAAAAAAAGCAACTTCTTTTGAAATATACCATTCTATTCCAAATATTTCAACATAAATTAAATCACATTTTTCTCCATCTAATTGTGGGTTATTAGTATCAATATCTTTTTTATTTAAAATAGCAGCAATCCCTGTTCCAAATCCAGTATATGGAACAAATTTCCAGGGATATGTTTTATTATTTAATTTAACACCAAATCCCAGGACAGTATAAAAAGGGATAAGTTCGTCTATTTTTTCTTCATCCTGATAGACCCCGTATCCTATAGCAAGCATTGACCATACATACTCAAACCAAAAAGGTTGAGGCTTAATTTTTCCAAGAATTCTTACAAGTTCAATATTTCCTGTGCCCATTGTGCCACTACCATATCCAAACCCATTGCCCAATCCAATACCACTTCCCAATGTCCAAAAAATTTTTGTTCGCAAAGGCACAAAATATGAGTCTTTCTGTGTCTTGAATTCGTAAGCCCAAATTGTTGCTATAAACATTAATAAAACTAATAATATAAAAAATAATCTTTTCATAGCCTAAAATAGAAAATAATGAAATCCAGTGTAAAATAAAATATAGTGCTCGTTTTGCTCCTCCATTTTAATTTGTATCTCTTTATTTTCCTCAAGCCATATTATTCTATAGATATTACCCATAAAATTACAGTTGTATTTCATTCCTATATTAAGAAAAAGGAAGTTTTCAATCAATTCTATATCAGTTCCTAAATCAATTCCAATTCCCCAGCCACTGCCTCTGATTTCTGCATTATCAATATAACCATCCAAATTAGCAGTGCTATGGTGATACTCAGCTTCAATTTTGCACCCACCTATAGAGATATAGGGTAATAGCCATTCTGTTAAGGGAATAAAACTTTTATATTTCTTATTAATACCAATATATAGAAAGTGCATTTCACGAAAACTATCACCATAATAAGTAGATTCATCAGTATATTCTTTTGTTTCAAATATATTATCAAATTTTAAAAAATATCCTATTTCGCCTTCCTTTATCTCTTTTATAAGTTTTATTGAAATTATATAAGGGTAAAAATTATTGTTTTCACTATAATTAAGATAATAAGAGAAACCAATAGAACCACCAATTCCAAAGTGGAAATAAACTTTTTTAAATTCTTCTTTGTAATAGCCTGTAGTTGCAGGTGTAGCCTTCCAACTTTTAGCCCATAAAGATGTTGCAGATATTAGAAAAATTAAAATAAATATTTTTTTAATATCAAATTTCATTTATTCAGAATCCTGAACAGAAAATATAATAATATCGCCAACTTGGTTGCCGCCACAATAGTATTCCCCATCCGATTGTAAATCACAATATGTGAAGTTTTCACTATTATCTCCTATGTGTAAAGATATAAGTATCCATTCATCGGAAAATGAAGCCCATCCTGAAAAGTCTAATGGATTAAAAAGAAGTCTTACCTCAAACTCTTGTGAAGAAGAAGTATATTGAATAGTTCGTATAACTTCTGCTAAATTAACATATTTATATGTGGCAGATGTTATATTTCCTGTAAACCAGCTGTATGCATCAACAAATTCTGCTGTACACATTACATATTTAATTTCTCTTGTATATGGTTCAGAGACATTCCCATAAATATCTACCACATAAAACGAATAATATCTTTGAATATATAATCCATCAGTTATATTAGTTTCTTGAACTACTATTCGGATATCAGGCGGGGAGGTAGGAGTAAAGGTGCCACCATTAGGACCTATAATATTAAGAATATTAGGTGGAAAAGAGTCCACACCAGATGGAGTAAAAACTCCTTTTACATTATGTTCATAGATTATTGCACCATATACAGAGTTGTGACAATATAATAATTCACATCCACTCTCATAATTTTTTTTATTTAAACTTTCAGGAAAGTTATACCAATCACCTTGAATAATAAATGTATTAACTATACTAAGGTCATAATCAGGGTTATAAACAACAAATTCAGTATCAAACATATATGGTGTTACGGAACTATTTTTCCAAAAACCTACGGGGTATACATCAATTGTTGCTTCTGGTTGCTTTTTCACAGCTGAAAATGGATTAGGCACTCGTGTGCAATTAAAGAGAGCAATAAAAGCAATTAATAATAATATTACTATATATTTTTTCATTTTCTGATTACATATTATAATACAAAAATTTCATTTGTCAAGAAATATTTGAGTCTGTTTAAAAAATCTCGTGATTAAAGAAAAATCATCAATCATTTTCGGTTTTCGGAGCCGTAATTTTGGCAGGGATGCCAAAATAGGCGGAGACCTCGGAGCATCACAGGATGTGATGCGAGAATGAGAAAATGATTGATGATTTTTCAAACACACTCAGAAATATTTATTGTTTAATTTGTAATAAGGCTTTTTGGAAGTTAATTATTGAATTTGAAATATATATTTCATCTGCTTGTTTTAAATCTTTTAATGTTATTATTTCCTCTTTCATTTTATATCTCTTAATTAGGACCTGACGCATTATACCATTTAAAAGTCCACATTTTACAGGTGGCGTATAGATTATTCCGTTCTTTTTTATATAAATATTCGTTATTGCTCCTTCTGTTACTTCGTCTTTCTCATTTAAAAATATTATATCAAAAAATCCTTTGTTTCGGGCTTTTTTAAGTTCAGATTCATATAACTCTCTATTTGTAGTTTTATGAAAATAAAAAATATCATTGCTGTTTGTTCGGTATTTTGAAATTTTTAATCTGTAAGTTTTAAATGAATTATTTATTTTTTCATAACTTATTTTCACTTGACCAGCACTATTTAGCAGAATTCTTACTTTATACTTTCCACTTACAAGTATTTGAGATATTTCATTTATTTTTGACAATATTTCTTTTTTATTAAATTTAAAGTCAAAATACTCAGCAGACTCTTTTAGTCTTTTCAGATGTAAATTTAAATATTTAAAATTTTTATCAAAAAGTATAGTTTCAATTAACGAAAAATTTTTTACAGGTTTCTTAATTAAGAAATAAGCCTTTAATTTAGATTCTTCAAATTCCTTCTCTGGTGAAGAATCATAGACTATTCCGCTACCAACTCCCATTTCTCCTTTATTTTTTTGAATTAAAATTGTTCGGATTGCCACATTAAACTTTGCTTTTCCTGTGGGTTCAAAAAAACCGATTGCACCTGTATAAACTTTTCTCTCTTCTTTTTCAAGTTCTTTTATAATCTCCATACTTCTAATTTTGGGCGCACCTGTAACAGAACCTGATGGAAAAATACTTTTTATTAATTCGTATAAAGAAATTCCCTTGCTTAATTTGCTCTCTATTGTAGATGTCATTTGAAATAATGTATTATACTTCTCAATTTCAAATAATTTAGAAACCTTTACTGAACCATATTTTGAAATTTTTCCAAGGTCATTTCTAAGTAAATCTACTATCATAACATTTTCACTTTGATTTTTTTCATCATTTTGGAGGTATAATATGTTCTTTTTATCTTCATAGATATTGCAACCACGTTTTATGGTTCCCTTCATTGGCTTTACTTTTATATAATCTTTATCTTTGTAAAAAAATAGTTCAGGCGACAATGAAAGGATATAATAATCATTAAGTTTTGCAAAAACATTATACGATACTTTTTGTTTATATTTTAAATCCAGATATAATCCCAAAGCAGAACCTGAAAAATCAAATTTATATTTTATCGTATAATTTGCCTGAAAAATATCTCCTCTGTAAATATAATCTTTTATTTTCTTAATTTTTTCAATATATTCCTCTTCTGCAATATTTAATCTTAAATTTTTTATTTTATAAGATAAAGGTTGTTGATAGATATTATTAATCTCTTTTGAGATGAACTTATTACACTTATGGTCAAAAATTATAGGTTTTTCATAGGCACAGAAAATGGCATAAGGGAAGCCAAATCTTTTTTTATATTTAAATACTTCCTCAAACAGGTATCCAAGTTCATAGCTAAAAAATCCTGCTACATAATACTTTTTGGTTAGACTTTCTAAGCTATGAAAAAATTGGATTAATTTATCAGGAGAAACAAGTTTTATAATTTTAACAGGATTAAAAAAATAGAAAGAAAGGAAATTTTCTTTATCAAATTTATTTGTTTCAAACCAGAAAAAATTATTTTGTAAATTTTGCATATTGGATTAGCTTATATCATTTAAAACATCTCTTATCTGTTTTATTGCACAATATTCTCCACACATTGAACAGACTATATCATTAAAAGTTTCACTTTTTTCTCTATACTTTCTACTCTTTTCAGGATCAATTGAAAGTTTTATTTGCTTTTCCCAATCCAGCTTTCTTCTTGCAAGTCCCATAGCCAGGTCTTGTTTTAAAGCTTTCTTAATACCTTTAGCAACATCAGCTGAATGTGCTGCGATTTTAGTAGCAATCACACCTTCTTTAACATCTTCTAAAGAAGGTAATTTAAGGTGCTCAGATGGTGTAACATAGCACAAAAAATCAGCGCCAAAATATGCTGCGAGTGCTCCACCTATTGCAGAGGTTATGTGGTCATAACCAGGTGCAATATCAGTTACAACAGGACCAAGCACATAAAAAGGGGCATTATGGCATAATGACTTTTCAAGTTTAATATTCATTTCAATCTCATTTAAAGGGATATGTCCTGGTCCTTCTATCATAACCTGTACCCCAAATTCGTAAGCTTTTTGGGCAAGCTCTCCAAGCAGAATAAGCTCCTGAATTTGTGCTCTATCAGAAGCATCAACAAGAGCCCCTGGCCTAAAACCATCACCAAGACTTAATGTAATATCATACTCTTTTGCAATTTCAAGAATCTTGTCATAATATTCATACATAGGATTCTCTTTTTGATTTTTTTTCATCCAGACAACGAGCATTGAACCACCACGACTTACAACATTCAATATTCTCTTCTCTTTTTCCATTCGTTCAAGAGTATATTGCGTAACCCCACAATGAACAGTCATAAAATCTACCCCTTCTTCTGCTTGCGTTCTTATAACATCAAGAATGTCATTAATTGTCATATCAGATATTTGTCGTTTCTTTTTTGAAAGCTCGTAACCAACTTGATATATAGGCACGGTGCCAACAGGAACTTCTGCTAATTTTAATACTTCTCTACGAACCTCATTTAAAATTGAACCAATACTTAAATCCATCACAGTATCAGCACCATATTTTTCAGCAACTTTTAATTTTTCAATCTCTTCTTTAAGATTCATATGGACAGGTGATGAGCCTATATTTGCATTTACTTTCGTAGAAAGTCCTTTACCTATGCCACATAATTTTTTTATATTATGTTTCTTATTTTTGGGAATAACTATCTCACCTTTCTGTATATATTCTTTTATAAATTCAACAGAAATACCTTCTGCTTCCGCTACTTTTTTCATCTCTTCAGTTATAATACCTTTCTCAGCTGCTTCTTTTTGCGTCACTATATACCCTCCATAAAAGTTTAACTATTCTATCATATTACTTTTTTAATTTACAATCAAGTATTTTTCAAGATTCTTTTATATATTTACTAAAAACATCTTTTTCAATTTCATAAGATTTAAATCTGATCTTTTTAAAAAATTTAGAAAATTTTTCATTGTATATTTTGCATAACTCTTCCAGCACTCGGCTACATTCCTGTATTCGTTTTATATTTGCAATAAAAACATCATTTATAGAATCACGCTTAAATTCACTATCAGGGTCAAGAAATTTACCTGTATCATCTCCAACATCCCTTGCAGATATAAGCTTATATAGAAATTTATGTTTCTTTATATATTCTTTAATTTTATGTCTTATATTTTTTGTTTTCTCCACAAGTTGTTTGTCATTATATTCAAATCTTGCTATATCTTCAATCACGCGCAATGATTCTTGAAGTCTATTAATGTTTACATCAAAGATTCTAAAATTCATTTTACTCATAAAAAAACAAAATGTTACTTAATGCTACAAGTGCAGCAACTTCTGTTCGTAAAATGTTCCCTGATAATTTAGCAATTTGAACATTATTTTCAAGTGCGAATTCAACTTCAGCATCTGTAAATCCGGATTCGCTACCAATATAAATCACTATTTTCCTGTTTTGATTATCTTTCAAAATCTCTCTTAAATTATTCTCTGTATAAGGATGAAATAATATTTTAAAATAGTTATCAAACATTTTTAAAGAATCTTTAAAATTTATGATTTTACAAATAACAGGTAATTGTGGATTTTCAGATTGTATTGCTGATTCTTTAATAATTTTATTCCATCTCTGCCATCTACTGGATGAAATTTTAATCTTTTGTGAATTTTGAGTAATTAATGGATAAAATTTATAAATTCCGAGTGCAGTCCCCCATCTAAGAATCTGTTCAAAATTATCAAATTTTATAAGTGCGACACACAAAATAATTTTAAGCTTTTTTTGTAACATAACTTTTTCTGATGATATTATTTCTGCAATTAAATTCTTTTTTGAAATATTAATTATTTTGCTTTTATATATATTTTTGCTATCTGTAAATTTTATAATATCATTCTTTTTCTTTCGTAAAGAATGAATAATATGATGGAAATCATCACCCGTAATGTTAATATATTTATTATGAATATTTTCACTGTTTATATGAAAAAGTGGCATTTTTAATATATTATTTTTATTTTGCTTTGATGTCAAGTTTTGATTTTTTGTGAATTCAAATATAAAATGTCATATTGTATTAGAGCGTAGCGAGTTCCTGCGCTCATCTAAAAATTTTTGTAAATCAAAGGTGCGTGATTTATAATTTTAAGTATGCTTTAAATTATATTTTTCAGGTGCTCTATAATGTCTTTTTTTCTTATGAAACATAGGAGAATTTTAATTAAAAATAATCAATTCTAATTTTTTGTAAAGCTTTTTCAGCCGCACTGTTAAGTGTTGATTTTAAAATTTCATCATCATACATCTTATCTTTACCTCATAATTTATTTTTTTTGCCTAATTAAAAATCTATTATATTTTATAATATATTGTCAAGAAGATGATTGAGAAAAATTAGGAATGTTCAGAAATTTCGCTTATTTTGTATTTCCTTTATTTTTTAAAGAGCATAAAGACAAATTTATTTTCCCATTCTTCTCTCTAAAATTGTAGTTTTTTAAAATTTTCTTTATCTATAAGATAAAAGATATCTCTTTTATTTAATTTTTCAGTTAGAGCATTGCCATTTTACTTTTTAATTTTCTATAATCTATTATACCACACTTTAAAAAAATGAGTAGTTTTTTAAGAGTGTTGAACAAGGTATAAATGAAAGTTTGGGTAAGGAGATAAAGATAAGAAATTTCTATACATTTTATAAAAAAATTTTGACAAATTGCTAAAAATGCGGCATAATATATTAAAATATAAAAGAAATTCTAAAAACGAAAATTTTTATACTTTTTTGTGAGATGTTCGTCTGTTATAATAGAAAGGGATATTTATGCCCTATAATATGCTGGATAAAGGGAATTGCTTGCCCTTTATCTACAAATTTGACATAATAGGAGGTGATATAAATGGGTAAAAAGAAAGAGATATATAAATTTATATTATTAATCATTTGTTCATTACTTTTAACAAATGGCTTTTTATCTTCATTTGTTGAAAAAGTTAAAAAAATGGATAAAAAAGATGGAACGATTACTTTAATTGATGAGAAAGATATATTAGAAAAAATTTTATCTCCACTTAGTAAAAAGTTAAAATTTTTAGAAGATTTAAACAAATCTGTAAATTCCGCATCAGGGGAATTAAATAAAGTAAAGTCTTTAAGTGAGACACTTTCTTTTTCTTCATTGGCACAGATTAGAGAACCTGAGACAAGGTCTCAGATAACTGAAAAATTTAAAGCGATACTTAAGAGCTCACAACTTTTACCTAAGGAGAGGTATATTTCAGATTTAAATAAATTACAATCAAGATTTAGTGATAAATCTTTGTATCAAAAGATTACCACGCTTATGGAGAAGGTGTATTCCTTTAAAAAGAATTTTAACAATATAAATAATAAATTAGTAAAGTTTAAAGAGAAGATTGAAAAAGTGGATAGCACGGTTAAAGGCACAATAGAGAAAGCAGAAAGCATTTTGAAGAAGACGCGTCTGATACCTGGGATTAGCAAAAAGCTGCTTACAAAATGTGAGACAAAATTTAATGATATTAAATCAAAAGTTTTAGCAAAGATGAAGCTTGTCACACAATTAAAAGGTATAATTGAGAAAGCGATTAAAGGTTTGAATCGGATACATGGCGGGGTAATTAGAAAATTAGAAAATATACCAACAGATGCACCGTTAGCTATGGAACAACCTACGAAATTGGCAATAAGACAAGTAGCTGGTGATATAGAGGAAGAAACTATGAATGTTCAATCCAATTTAAGGGAAAATTTTTTAGATACAACTGTTTCTAAAAGGTTTCCAGATACCGTTACAGAAGGAGAAAAGGATACATCTGTTGTTATGAAACCAAAAGTAGAGAGCAGAGAAGAGGATGTAATTTTAGAAGAGAGCCTAAAGAAAGGTATTGAATATTTTAACGAAGAAAAAATAGATAAAGCACGAGAGATATTTGAGAAAGAGATACAAAAGAATCCCAACAATTGGTATGCAAGGAACTATTTATCAAAAGTGTATATTAAAGAAAAAAGATATGATGAGGCGATTAAAGAGATAAATAAAGCAATAGAGATATTTAAGAAGATGAGCGGAATAAAAAAGTAGTGGAATAAAAATATACAAGGAGGATATGGAAGAGATGAAGATATTCAATTTAATATTGGTTAGTGTATTAATAATGAGTATAGTGGGGAGAGGATATGGTGGAGGGGGTAGGACATCAGCCCGATTTTTAAGGATACCGCAGACAGCGCGAGCAGCAGGTTTTGGGAATGCTGTATGTTCAATTGGAGGCACAGCAGGTTCACTCTTTTATAATCCAGCAGGTATAGGATTGCTTGATTGCATACAAATAGAAGTAAATTATCTTAGATGGATAGATAAGATGAATTATACATCAGCAGGATTAGGGATACCAGTTGAAAGGATAGGCACAATTGGCATAGGATTTATTGGACTCTTTTATGGGGATATACCAGTAGTTACAGAGGATTTAAGTGGCGAATTATCAAGCAAAGGCAATACTACAGCTAATGACACTGCTTTTATTTTATCTTATGGAAAAAGTTTTGATACAACATTCTCTATAGGAGTAAATGCAAAGATGATTAATCAGAAATTAGATAAATATAAAGCAAAAAGTTTTGGATTAGATGCAGGAGCAATAGCGAAATTAATAGAAACAAGATTAAGCATTGGGGCAGTAATTCAAAACATAGGGACAAAACCGAAATTTGTTGAGAAGGAGTATAATTTGCCATTAAATATTCAATTTGGTGCAACTTATAAGTTAATAGATTTATCCGTGCATACAGGCATAATATCTGTAAATATTTCCAAGCCAAATGATAATGATATAAAGGCAAGCATAGGAATAGAGTATGGGTTTAAGCGATTAGTCTATTTGCGTAGTGTATATCAGTTTGGAAATAATTCAAACAAATTTACAGTAGGTGGTGGGATACAGGTTTTATTACAGAACAGTATTACAAGGCTGGATTATGCGTATATGCCATATAGTGAGTTAAATGCGACCCATATGATAGGATTAGTAATAGGATTTGGCAGAGTAAAAAGAGTAGGAGAAGTAAAGAGAGATATTTCAGATAAGGAAATGAGAGAACCGAGGAGGTATCAGATTAACAAAGAAGAATTATTTTCAAGAGCAGATAGTTATATGGAGATGAGGAGATATAATGAAGCATTAATAGAATATTATAAGATAGTAAAAAGAGAGCCAGATAATATCAGGGCGGCATATAACATAGCGTGTATTTATTCATTAAAGAATGATATAGAGAATGCATTAGAATGGGTGAAGTATATAGTGAAATTAGACAAAGAGATAATAGAGCGGATTAAATCAGACCCAGATTTTGA
>Ga0164318_10002435_pt1 | contig 17310 bp, 11 predicted proteins | sample GuaBasSedimGuay9_FD_113734 | JGI IMG/M metagenome (GOLD analysis project Ga0164318, IMG submission 113734) | Subseafloor sediment microbial communities from Guaymas Basin, Gulf of California, Mexico - Guay9, Core 4571-4, 0-3 cm | ecosystem: Environmental > Aquatic > Marine > Hydrothermal vents...
TACAATTTAAAGCTGTACTTTTACCAATGCTTATTGCTGCAATAGGTATTATCCTCTCTATTATAGGTATTTTTATGGTAAAAGCTGATGAAGATGCATCTCAAAAAAAATTATTAAAGGCATTAGGGCGAGGTGTAAACTCTTCTGCTTTTCTTACTATCATTTGTTCAGCAATATTAGTATATTTATTCTTCCCTGAAAAAAAAGGTTATATAATTAGCATAACTTTTGGTGTACTATCTGGTGTTATCATAGGCAAATTAACAGAATATTTTACATCAAATGAATATAAGCCAACAAGGCGTATTGTAGAGCAAACATCTTCAATGCCTACAACAATATTAGCTGGAATAAGTGAAGGCATGTCATCTACAATTTGGCCTGTTTTAACTATTTCAATTTCAACAATGATTTCTTTCTTTGCTGCAGGTGGTACTGTTAGCATAAGTCATGGGCTTTATGGCATAGGACTTTCTGCTGTTGCTATGCTTTCAACACTTGGTATTACACTTGCAACAGATGCTTATGGGCCTATAGCAGATAACGCAGGTGGTAATGCTGAAATGTCTGGTTTAGAGCCTGAAGTTAGACAAAAAACTGACGCATTAGACCAATTAGGAAATACAACAGCTGCTGTTGGTAAAGGATTTGCAATCGGTTCTGCTGCACTTACGGCATTAGTGCTTTTTGCTGCCTATATAGAAGAAATTAGAATGGCAATTCTACGTATTGGTCCCGATGCTTTATCTGAAGTGGCAAAACAAAAACTCATTACAATTATGAAGTTAAAACCTGATTTCTTTTCCACAGCAACATTGGAAAATTTTAATCATGTAATAGGTTCTATAAGCCTTAAACAATTTATGGAATTTTTTAATATACATCTTCTGAATCCTACAGTATTTATTGGTATTTTCATTGGGGCAACAATGCCTTTTTGGTTCTGTGCTGCCACGATTAAAGCTGTATCTCGTGCTGCTAAAGGAATGATTGATGAAGTAAGAAGACAATTCAAAGAAATACCAGGGCTTATGGAAGGTACTGCAAAAGCAGATTATCAATCATGTGTAGAAATATCAACAAAATCTGCTCAAAAAGAAATGATTGTACCTACTTTGGTTGCAATTATTACACCAATACTTATAGGATTTTTACTCGGAGTTACTGGAACAATGGGACTTCTTGCAGGTGTTTTAGTTGCAGGTTTTAATATGGCAATATTTATGGCAAATTCTGGTGGAGCCTGGGACAATGCTAAAAAGTATATTGAAGAAGGACATGCTGGCGGTAAAGGTTCTGACAACCATAAAGCTGCTGTTGTTGGCGATACTGTTGGTGATCCTTTTAAAGATACATCAGGACCATCTTTGAATATTCTCATAAAACTTATGAGTATGGTTTCTATTGTTGTTGCTGGTTTTGTATTTAAATATAACCTTTTTGGCAATCTTTTCAAATAATGGATAATAAAAGAGATACTTTTTTAGCAATTATTGCTATTAATATATCTATTATATCATTAATCCTCATAGGTCTTATTTTAAGACCTATGAGGGCCGCCATGTTACCAATAATATTTTCACTTTTTCTATTTATATTGCTTAAACCTTTTGTCCATTTTCTTAAAGAAAAAAAAGTCCCTTCCATTATAGCCGTGCTACTTTCAATTTTATTACTCTTTATAGTTGCAAACCTAATAGGTTTCACAATATATACAAGCTTATCTTCTTTTGTAGATGGTTTTCCTAAATATGAGGAAAAAATTGTAAATTTATATTTTTCTACTATAAACAAATTAAATATAAAGCATGAAGATATATTAAAATTCGATTGGGAAAGTCAATTATCAAATTTTTCTTTTACAAAAATAATCGGTGGGCTATTCGGTTCAATTATCAATTTCTTAGGGAATCTTTTTATAATCTTTATCATCTTAATTTATCTCTTAATAAGTGAAAGCAAGCTAATGAAAAAAATAGAAACTATTTTTATTAAAAATAATAAAAACTTCGTAATTGTAGTAAGAAAAATTAATAATCAAATATATGCTTATTTAATTACAAAAACTGCTGTAAGCTTAATAACAGGGTTCGGAGCATGGTTAATTCTATCTTTATATGGAGTAGATTTCCCAATAATATGGGCTGTTTTAACTTTTCTATTGAATTTTATACCAAACTTTGGCTCTCTCGTAGCTACAATACTACCTTTTTTATTAGCAATAGTACAATTTGGCAATTTTAGCAAACCTATATGGCTTTTAATTACCCTGGTATCACTACAATTTACTATGGGAAATCTAATAGAACCAAAATTAATGAGTGAAAATTTAAACATGAGCCCTGTAACAGTACTTGTATCATTAATATTCTGGGGCTGGTTATGGGGTATACAAGGTATGTTTATTGGCATCCCCATTACAGGAATTTTAAAAATTATTTTTGAAAATATACAGCCTTTAAAACCTATTGCAATTATAATGAGTAATAAAATCAAAACTGGAGGATAAAAAGAATGGAAAATATCAAAATCGGAATATTAGGCGGAAGTGGTTTCTATAAATTAGAAAATATAAAAATAATTGATCAAATAGAATTAGACACTGCTTTTGGAAAACCTTCTGCACCATATTTTATTGGTGAATATAATAATATAAAATTAGCCTTTTTAGCAAGACATGGTTCAAAACACCAATATTCTCCAACAGAAATAAATTATAAAGCCAATATATATGGATTTAAAAAATTAGGAGTTGATATAATCATAAGTTTCAGTGCAGTAGGCTCATTACAAGAACAATATAAACCGGGGGATTTTGTCATAATTGATCAATTCTTCGATAGAACAAAACATAGAGATGATACATTTTTTAAAAATGGGATAGTAGCTCATGTACAATTTGGCGATCCTGTATGCCCTATCCTAAGAAATACAATATTACAATCATCAAAACATACCAACATTACTATACATGATAAAGGCACTTATGTTTGTATGGAAGGCCCTGCTTTTTCTACAAGAGCAGAATCTTTATTTTATCAATCTAACAATTTTTCTGTTATAGGAATGACTAATCTCACAGAAGCAAAATTAGCACGAGAAGCTGAAATTCATTATGCAACTGTTGCTATGGTAACTGATTACGACTGCTGGCATATAGGGGAAGAAGAAGTATCAGTTGATCTTGTGGTCAAAACACTTCAAACAAATACCAAAAATGCACAAAAACTTCTAATCAATATTCTGGATAATATAAATTTTGAAAATTTTAAAAACTGCAAATGTGGTAATTCATTACAAAATGCAATTATATCTAATTTAAAAGAAATTCCAGAAGATACCAAAAATAATTTATACGAAATTTTAAAAAAATATCTATAAACCAAAATATTTTATTTTTAAAATATCCAAATTTTATGGAACTTTTTATATGAATTGTAATTTATTATTAAACAAAGAAAGGAGGGATGATGTCAAATATTGGAACTTATAAATTTAAAACAGAAATGCAAAAAATTCTAAATATTCTGGTACATTCTTTATATACAAATAAAGATATATTTTTAAGAGAATTATTATCAAATGCTGCTGATGCATTAGACAAAATCAATTATATCTTAATAACACAATCTCAAAACAAAGAAGAAATAAAAAATCCAGATTTACCATTAGAAATTAAAATATCAATCGATAAAGACAATAAAAAACTGTATATTTCAGATACTGGAATAGGAATGACAAAAGAGGAACTTCAACAGAATCTTGGAACTATCGCACATTCTGGTTCAAAAGAATTTTTACAACGATTATCAGAACATAAAAATAACTTAGAGATTATCGGGCAATTCGGAGTTGGATTCTATTCAGTTTTTATGGTAGCAAAAGAAGTAAGAGTTCATACAAAATCATATAAGAAAAAGTCCCCTTCCTATACCTGGATTTCAACTGGTGAAGAAGGTTATAAAATTAAAGAATCTGATTTTCAAAAACAACGAGGAACAACAATTGAAATATTACTCAAAGACGATGAAGAAGAATATTTAAATAAAGAAAAAATAAAAGAAATTATATATAAATATTCAAACTTTATTAATTTTCCAATATATCTTGATGGAGAAAAAGTAAATAAAATCAGTGCTCTATGGACAAAAAATAAATCAGAAATAAAAGAAGATGAATATATTGAATTCTATAAATTTATATCAAAAAATCAAGATACCCCCTTAACATATTTACATTTAAAATTTGACTCTCCCCTTCAGTTTAGTGCAATTTTATATGTAGGAGAAACAAATTTAGAAAAATTAGGTTTTCTAAAATACGAACACGGTTTGCATTTATATTCCAAAAAAATCTTGATTCAACCGGATAATAAAGAACTTTTACCTCCATATTTAAGATTCATATATGGTGTAGTCGATTCTGAAGATATTGACCTTAACGTTTCAAGAGAATTAATACAAAATACTCCTGTATTCAGTAAAATAAAATCTAATCTAACTAAAAAACTATTAGATCATTTCAATAAATTAGCAAAAAACGATAAAGAAACTTATACCAAAATATGGAATGAATTTGGAAGATTTTTTAAAGAAGCCATACATTTAGATTTATCTCATAGAGATAAAATTGTTCCTCTATTAAGATTTATATCTTCAAAATCAAAAGATGATAAAGAACTAATTTCTTTAGATGACTATATCAAAAGAATGCAGGTTGACCAAAAAGAAATTTATTATATAACAGGACCTGATTTGAGCAGTATAAAAAATAGTCCATATCTGGAATTTTTTAAGAAAGAAGATATAGAAGTTTTATTTCTAACCGACCCATTAGATGAATTTGTATTCAATTATTTAATAGAATATAAAGATAAAAAATTTAAATCTGTTGAAAATGCAGATATAGAAAGCCTAAAGAAAACAACTGAGAAAGAACTTACAGAAAAAGAAAAAGAAGAAAAACAAAAAAATGAAGAAAAGATTGATAAATTAATTAATTTTATAAAATTAACTTTAAAAGACAAAATTGTAGATGTCGTAAAATCGAAAAGATTAGTAGATTCTCCTGTTTGTCTTGTTAATGCAGAAAATGCTCCAAGTGCCCATATCCAAAAATTACTAAAGATGATGACTAATGAAAGTCTAAAAACAAAAAAAATCCTTGAAATAAATACAGAAAACCCAATTATACAAAATCTCGCAATAGCTTATGAAAAAAATCCAGTTGCTGAAGAATTAAAAGATATTATAGAACAATTATATGAAAATTCAATTATTGCTGTTGATGGTATAAGTGAAAACCCAGATAAAATGATTAAACGAATAGAAAAAATTCTTTCATTAACAACTAAACTATTAACAAAATAGAGAAAAAGGGGAGCTCTCCTTTTTCCCTTTTTCTCTATTCATTCATAAAATTAAAAATGATAGCAATTATAAGCGATTTCGGATTGAAAGATCCTTATGTAGGTATAATGAAAGGTGTTATAAAAAAAATCAATAAAAATGCCGATATTATTGATATTACTCATTTAATCCCACCTCAAAATATAAAATTTGCATATTTTATTTTAAAGTATTCCTATAAACATTTTCCTGAAAATACTGTTTTTTTAACCGTAGTAGATCCAGGAGTTGGAAGTAATAGGCAAGCTATTGCTATTGAATATAATAATTATTATTTTGTGGGACCTGATAATGGCATTTTCAGTTTTATTCCCCCCAATAAAGCAACAATTATTAATCTAACAAATAAACAATTTTATTATGCACAAAATACAAGCAATACATTCCAGGGAAGAGATATTTTTGCTCCTATAGCAGCTTATATAGATAAAGGAGTGAATTTATCAAAACTTGGTGACAAAATCTATAAAATGGTACTTTTAAATGACATCAATTATTATATTAAAAATAATACTATATATGTTCCTTTAATTTATATTGACCATTTTGGAAATCTTATTTTCAATATTTCCAAAAAAGATGTGGCTAATTTGAAGAAAGATTTTATAATAAAATTTCAAAATAAAATAATTTCAGAAATTTCTTTAAATTATTCAACAGACAAAGATATTATTGCTTTATTTAATAGTTATAATTTGCTTGAAATTGCAAAACCTCAGGGCAGTGCAAAAGATTTTTTCAATATAGACACTATCAATAATAAATATTTAACAATAGAACCTAAAAATAATTAAAAATTTGTTATATAAGTAATTCTTAAAGACCTGATAGGGTTTGTGCTATCTTTTCTATTATTTAAAAGATCAAATAAAATAAACTCAAAAGAAATATTGTTTAAAGGAATATAGGAAATTTTACAATTTAAAAATCCCTTACCCTGTCCGAATAATTCTTTAGTATCATTATCATTTAAAGCAAAATTGTATTCCATTGCAAACTGAAAATTACTAAATACATCTTTATCCAATCCTAAAAAAAGATTTATATCATCATCTTTTTGATTTTCTCCTGAATAATTTGCACCTAAATGCAACCCCATATTTCCGTAAAAATAATAATTTTTACTCATAACCAAATAAAATCCATAAGATTTTATAAAATATCGATTATATGGATTTTCAAAATATTTACCAATCCCCTGAGAATTGTAACCAACTGCAATAGCAGGGATAGAATATGTTTCATTTACGAGTCTTAATTTTATGTTAAGCTCCATCCTATTATTCCATAAAATATCTTCATCTCCAATAAGGTTTTTACCTCCATAAGAAATCCCTAAGTTCAATCTACTAAAAAGTCCAATATTAAAATAAAATAATAAACTCCCCTCATCATAAAGATAAGTTTTAAAAGACAAATTCTGTCTTAATAACAGCCCTGCTGTAGGAGCATGAATAAGTTCAACAGGTTGAAATTCTACTTTTTGAGCGAAATTTTCTATACATAATATATTTAATAAAACAAATAAAAATATAATTTTTTTCATTTTTACCACTTTAATTTAAAGAAATCTCCCTGAGAAAATGACTCTCAGGGAGACTTAGAAATTTACTCTTTAATTTTAAGTTTATTATATTTCGGGAAACCTGTACCAGCAGGTATCAAATTACCAAGAATAACATTTTCCTTAAGACCAATTAAATTATCTCTTTTCGCTTCAATAGAAGCATCTGTTAATACTTTTGTAGTTTCCTGGAATGATGCAGCAGAGATAAAACTTGAATTGCTCAAAGCTGCTCTTGTTATACCAAGTAAAACAGGTTTAAAAGTAGCAGGAATACCACCTTTACTTATAATTTTTTCATTTTCTTCAATAACTTCAGATTTATCAACAATATCATTTTCAAGATAGTTAGTATCACCTGGCTCTTCTATTTTAACCTTTCTCAACATTTGCCTTACTATAATTTCCAGATGTTTATCATTTATCTGTACACTTTGTACTCTATAAACTTCCTGGAATTGGTCTATTAAATATTCCTGAACTTTTCTAATTCCAAGAATATATAAAATATCATGAGGATTAACAGGTCCTTCACAAATCTTATCCCCAACTTCTACTCTCTCTCCATCATGAACAACTAAATGCTTATTTTGAGGAATATTATATACTTTTTCTGTACCATCATCCTGAATAATTGAAATCTTTCTACTACCTTTTAATATTTTCCCAAACTTAATAGTACCTGTAGTCTCAGCAATAATCGCAGGATCATTTGGAATTCGTGCTTCAAAAAGTTCAGCAACTCGTGGCAAACCACCTGTGATATCTCTTGTCTTAATAGTATCCTTAGGTGTTTTTGCAATAATATGGCCAACTTCTATTTCTTCTCCATCATTAACTAAAATAATAGTATTAACAGGCAAAGTGAATTCTCTTTTTACACCTGTTTCTTCATTAAATACCTCAATTCTTGGATGTAATGATTTATCTCTTGATTCTATAACAATAGCCTGACTTTTACCACCTGTAGCCTCGGATACTTCTAATTTAATAGAGATATTTTCTATTAAATCATAAAATTTAATTTTACCTTTAATATCACTAATCAATGGATTACTATAAGGATCACTTTCAAAAAGAATCTTATTCGCTTCAACTTTATCACCGTCTTTTACTTTTAAATATGCACCGTAAGGAACATCAAGCTGCTGAATAGGATTATTAGCATCATCCATAATCTGGATCTGACCTTTACGAGAAATGACAATGATATTTCCGTCTTTATCTGTAACACTAACTATATTTTTGCACCTAACTTCACCTTTTGCTTTAGCATATACTTTAGGCTGCTTTGATATTAAAGCTGCTGTTCCACCAATATGAAAAGTTCTCAAGGTAAGCTGAGTACCAGGTTCTCCAATACTTTGTGCTGCAATAATACCAACAGCTTCTCCAAGATCGACAAGTCTTCCTGTTGCTAAATTTCTACCATAACATTTTTGACAAACACCATTTTTAGCTTCACATGTTAAAACAGAACGTACCTTTACTTTCTCAATCCCTGCATCCTCTATTTTATCAGCTATCTCTTCAGTAATTTCCTGATCCGCTGCAACAATTAATTCATCTGTAACTGGATGATAAATATCATCTAATGATATACGACCTATAATTCTCTCTGCTAAAGATTCTTTAACTTCTCCACCTTCTTTTATTGCACTTTTTTCAACACCAACTAATGTTCCACAATCTTCTTCTGTAACAATAACATTTTGTGCTACATCAACAAGCCTTCTTGTTAAATAACCTGCATCTGCAGTTTTCAATGCAGTATCTGCTAATCCCTTTCGAGCGCCATGTGTAGAAATAAAATACTCAATAACAGATAAACCTTCTTTAAAATTAGAAATAACAGGGTTTTCAATAATCTGACCTATCTCTCCTGTTAATTTCTTCTGCGGCTTAGTCATCAAACCTCTCATACCAGCAAGCTGTTTTATCTGATCTTTACTACCTCTTGCTCCAGAATCCGCCATCATATAAACAGGATTAAAACCACCTCTATCTTTCTTAAGCCTTTCATATAGTAAATCTGTTAACTGGGTGGATGTTTTTTCCCAAATATCAACTACTTTTTGATATCTTTCGCCATCTGTAATAATTTTATTCTCAAATTGATTTCTAATTTTTTCTACTTCTTTCTCAGATTTTTCAATAATTTGCTCTTTCTCCTCTGGAACAATTAAATCATCAATACCAATAGAAGCTCCTGATAAAGTAGCATAATTAAAACCTAATTCTTTTAATCTATCAAGAAACTTAGTTGTTTCATAAATACCATATTTAATATAAATCTTTTTTACCAATTGTTGTAGACTTTTCTTAGTTATTAAATCATTATAAAAATCCATCCCCTTAGGCATTATAGAATTTAAAATAATTCTTCCAACAGTTGTCTTTATCTTTTTATCATATCCATCAGGTTTAAAATAAACATTGGCATTTAAATCAACATTCCCATTATCCACTAAAGCAATAGCTTCTTCATAAGAAGATATAAATTTATTCTCACCTTTGGCTTTTTCTCTACCTTTAGATAAATAATAAATACCTAATACCATATCTTGAGAAGGAACTGCCAAAGGATTACCATGCGCAGGAGATAATATATTATTAGAAGATAACATTAATGTTGCCGCTTCTATTTGTGCTTCAAAAGATAATGGTACATGAACAGCCATCTGATCACCATCAAAATCTGCATTAAAAGCAGCACATACCAAAGGATGAATTCTTATAGCTTTACCTTCTACAAGTTTTGGCATAAAAGCCTGAACTCCCAATCTATGTAATGTAGGAGCTCTATTCAATAAAACAGGATGATTCTGAATAACTCTATCTAAAATATCCCAAACCTTAGGATATTCCTTATCCACCATCTTTTTAGCAGTCTTCAAAGTAGAACAATACCCTTGACCTATTAACTCTCTAATAATAAATGGCTTAAAAAGCTCTAATGCCATCTTTTTAGGTAAACCACACTCATATAACTTAAGTTCTGGACCAACTACAATAACAGATCTACCAGAATAGTCAACTCTCTTACCTAATAAATTCTGTCTAAATCTACCCTGCTTTCCTTTTAATAAATCACTTAAAGACTTTAACGGTCTATTTCTAGTAACTCCTCTTAAGGCATTTGTTCTCTTACCATTATCTAACAATGCATCTACTGCTTCCTGCAACATTCTTTTTTCATTTCTTAAAATGACCTCAGGCGCAGGTATTTCCATCATTCTCTTCAAACGATTATTTCTATTTATCAATCTTCGATATAAATCATTTAAATCAGAACTAGCAAACCTTCCACCTTCTAATGGCACTAATGGTCTCAAATCAGGCGGAATAACAGGGATAACTGTTAAAATCATCCATTCTGGCCTTATACCAGAATTTAAAAAAGAATCTACAACCTGCAATCTTTTAAATGCCTCTTCTCTTCTCTGAGTGGAAACTTCTACTTTTGCTTGAGTTCTCAATTTTGTTGATAAGTCCTCAATATCAATATTCTCCAGCAACCTTCTAATAGCTCCTGCACCCATTTCTGCCTCAAAATCATAGCCTGCTCTTTTAAGTTCTAAATATTCATCTTCTGTTAATAATTGTTTTTCTTCTAAATCAGGTGCATTCCCCGGATCAATAACAATATAATTCTCATAATAAATAACCTTCTCAAGTAAGGGGATACTCATATTCAAAAGATATCCTATTTTACTTGGAGAAGATCTCAAATACCAAATATGAGAAACTGGAACTGCAAGCTCAATATGTCCCATTCTTTCTCTACGAACTTTAGATAAAGTAACTTCAACTCCGCACCTATCACATATAACACCTTTATACCTTATTCTTTTATACTTACCACAAGCACATTCATAATCTTTTACAGGACCAAAGATCTGCTCACAGAACAAACCACCTTTTTCAGGCTTAAATGTTCTATAATTTATTGTTTCTGGCTTAGTAACCTCTCCATAAGACCACTTTCTAATATCCTCAGGAGAAGCAAGTCGAATTTCAATTGCCCTGAAATTCAAAGAATTATCTTTTTTTACATCTATATATTTAAACAAGGAGCTCCTCCCTGTTAAATTGTTTTACTACACCATAAAAAAACATTTCTGACCAAACTAACATAAAACTATTCTTTACTGTCAACTTCTTCTTCCTCTTCACTAATTATTTTAACATCGAGAGCCAATGCTTGTAATTCCTTCACTAAAACATTAAAAGATTCAGGCACACCTGGTTTAGGAGGATTCTCTCCTTTTATAATAGCTTCATAAATCTTCGATCTTCCTTCAACATCATCTGATTTTACTGTCAACATTTCCTGTAAACAATAAGCTGCTCCATATGCTTCCAAAGCCCAAACTTCCATCTCTCCTAAACGCTGTCCTCCAAATTGAGCCTTACCGCCAAGAGGCTGCTGAGTTACCAAAGAATACGGTCCTATGGAACGAGCATGCATCTTATCTTCTACCATATGTGAAAGTTTCAGCATGTACATAACACCTACTGTAACTTTATCTTTAAACGGCTCTCCTGTTTTTCCATCATATAACACGCTCTTACCAGATTCTGAAAGCCCTGCTTTTCTAAGCCATTCTTTAATATCAGAAATCGTAGCGCCATCAAAAACAGGGGTTGCTACTTTATAACCTAAAGCAGCTGCTGCCCATCCCAAATGAGTTTCTAATAATTGACCAATATTCATACGTGAAGGCACACCCAATGGATTCAAAACAATATCTACTCTCCTACCATCCTCTAAAAACGGCATATCTTCTTCTGGAACTATAGTAGATACAACACCCTTATTACCATGCCTACCAGCCATTTTATCACCCACAGATATTTTCCTCTTCTGTGCTATATAAACCTTAACTAATTGTAATATTCCAGGAGGCAATTCATCTTTACCTATAATTTTTTCCATCTCTTTCTCATATTTTTCTTGAATATCTAAATTCGTCTTTTCAAATTCCTCATATATTTCAAGAATCTGTCTATTAATTTGAGGTTCTAAAGTTAGACCTTCAAAATATGAGACTTCATCAAAATCAAGAGTATTTAATATCTCTTTTGTCAATTTTACATTTTTCTCAAGAATAACCTCTTCTGTTTCCCTATGTTTAATCTCATTACTTAATTTATTTAACAATAATTTTTTTAATTTTTTATCTCTAATCTCTTTTAATTTTTTCAAATTTCTTTCAGTCTCTTGTTCCAATTTTTTTATTCTTTGCTTTTCTTCTTTTTTAGTAAATTCAGAATGCTCTCTTCTTGAAAATACTTTAGTGTCAATAACTATACCTTCCAAGCCAGGAGGAACTCTCAAAGAAGTATCTTTAACATCTTTTGCCTTTTCACCAAAAATTGCTCTTAATAATTTTTCTTCTGGAGTTAATTCTGTTTCACCTTTAGGAGTAACTTTACCAACAAGAATATCTCCTGGTTTTACATAAGAACCTATCTTCACAATACCATTTTTATCTAAATGACTTAATGAATATTCGCTGATATTTGGAATTTCTCTGGTTATCTCCTCTTTACCTCTCTTAGTATCTCTTACATAAACTTTATGTTCAAAAATATGAACAGAAGTAAAAACATCATCTTTTACTAATCTTTCACTAACAATTATAGCATCTTCATAATTGTAACCATTCCATGGTAAAAAAGCAACAACCACATTCTTTCCTAATGCCAATTCTCCGTGATCTGTCATAGAACCATCTGCTATAATCTGATCCTTTTCAACATGATCACCCTGCTGAACAATCGGACGCTGATTAATACAAGTATCTTGGTTTGTTCTTTTAAATTTTAATAAATCATATATATCAAAAGGAAATTCTCCTGATTCATCTCTTTCATCCGGTAAAATTATGATTTTATTTGCAGAAACATATTCAACCCTACCGGATCTTTTAGCCTTTATAACAGAGCCACTATCTCTTGCAACAATTTTTTCCATACCAGTACCAACAATGGGAGAATCTGATACAAGCAAAGGAACAGCCTGACGCTGCATATTAGAACCCATTAAAGCTCTGTTAGCATCATCATGTTCCAAAAATGGAATCAACGATGCCGCAACAGAAACAATCTGCTTCGGACTTAAATCAATAAAATCAACATCCTCTGCTCTTGCAATTACAAATTCACCTTTTTGTCTTGCTTTTACTGTTTCGTCAACCAAAATACCATCTTTCACTGTTGCATTAGCTTGTGCAATAATATAACGCTCTTCTTCATGAGCACTCAAATAAACAATCTCATCTGTAACCTGTTTATTTATAACTCTTCTATAAGGTGTTTCCAAAAAGCCATACTTATTAACTCTGGTATAAACACACATAGATGATATAAGCCCAATATTCTGACCTTCAGGTGTTTCAATAGGACAAATTCGCCCATAATGTGATTGGTGAACATCACGCACCTCAAAACCAGCTCTTTCTCTTGTTAAACCACCAGGACCTAAAGCAGATAACCTTCTTTTATGTGTCATCTCAGATAACGGATTAGTTTGATCCATAAACTGAGATAACTGACTTGTACCAAAAAATGAATTTATAATTGAATTTATAGTTCTAGCACTTATCAAATCCTGCGGTGTGATCGTAGTAATATCTCCAAGACTCATTTTTTCTCTAATCGCCCTGGCCATTCTAGTAAATGCAATAATAAACTGCCCTGCTACAAGCTCTCCCACAGATCTAACACGCCTATTACCAAGATGATCTATATCATCATCATATGCTTCGGGATCTTCTTTCCATAATTTAAATAAATATCTAACAATCTCTACTAAATCTGTATTTGTTATAGTTGTTTGATCTTCTGGTAAATCAATACCTAAACGTACATTCAATCTAAATCTACCAACATTACCCAAGTCATATCTTTTAGGATTAAAAAACATTCTTTCAAATAAATCTTTTGCAGCATCAATATTAGAAGGATTTCCAGGCCTAATTGTAGAATAAAAAGCAATTAAAGCCTCTTCTGTAGTTTTTGTTGAATCTTTTAAAAATGCATTAATTAATACCTGAGCTTCAGGATGCTTTTTTATATCAAGAACATAAACTTCTTCTAATTCTTCTTCTTTAATTTTTTTCAATAATGCGTCTGTAAGATATTCAATAGATTCTAAAAAAACCTGCCCATCTACTGTAGTAAGAGGAGGGACAATATAATAACCACTATCACTACTATCACTACTAGTAGTCAATTCAACAACTTTCTTTTTTTCCAATTTAAAAAATAATTCCAGAATAGACTTTATATCACTATAACCTAAACACCTCAAAAAAGTGCAAAGATTCATTTTTCTGGAATTATCAATAATTACATTAGCAACATTATTATGGTCTATAATAAACTCAAGCCAAGAACCCCTTTGAGGAATTAACTTACCTGAGTAAATTTTTCTACCTGCTGAATGTGGAATTATATCAAAAACAACACCAGGAGATCTATGCAATTGATTAATTATAACTCTTTCAGCTCCATTAAAAATAAAAGTACCCCTATCAGTAATAAGAGGTAACTCTCCAAGATATACCTGCTGTTCTATTATATCTTTTACTTCTCGTTCTTTTGTATCTTCATCTATATCATAAACTGTTAACCTCATAGTAGCCTTAAGAGGAACAGCATAGGTCATATCTCTTTCTTGACATTCTTGAATAGTATATTTGGGTTCACCAACAGAATATTCTATAAATTCTAATTCAAATTTATTATTTGTATCCTTAATAGGGAAAATATTATTTAAAACTGCTTGTAATCCTTTATTTTCTCTTTTATCAGGAGGAACATCTTTCTGTAAAAAATCATTGTATGATTTTATCTGAATTTCAATCAAATTGGGGACATCAATTACTTCAGGTAATCGCCCAAAATTATATCTTTCAAATGTTTTTGACATAATTATACCAATCCCCTTTTATTAAGTTTTAAAATAAAAAAAATATGTACCAGAGACACAATCTCCTCTGGTACATATATATTATAAAATCTGTCATCACTAAAAAAGCTATCTTTACTTAATTTCGACAGTTGCACCAACCTCAGATAATTGTTTTTTAATATCTTCAGCTTCTTCTTTGCTAATACCTTCTTTAATCTTTGATGGAACCTTATCAACAACTTCTTTAGCTTCTTTTAAGCCTAAACCTGTTAAGCTTCTTACAACTTTAATAACTTGTAATTTTTGTCCACCAACTTCTTTCAAAATAACATCAAATTCTGTTTTCTCCTCTTCAGCAGGAGCTGCACCAGCACCTGCAGCACCTGCAGCTGCAGCAACTGCAACAGGAGCAGCAGCACTAATTCCATACTTCTCTTCTATAGCTTTAACTAAATTTGAGAGTTCTAGAATGTTCATTTGATCAATTAATTCCAGAACTTTATTTGCATTTTCAGTTAATGTAATTTTTTCTTCTGACATTTTTACCTCCAGAACTTTCAATTTTCTTTTTGTTCAGATAATTGATTTAAAGCACGTGCAAAACCTGAAATAGGTTCTTTTAATAATCGCGCAAAATTAACAAGCGGTGTATTTAATAACATAGCAAATTGTGTTATCAATGTTAATCTATCAGGTAATTTTGCAAGTTGCTCTATCTCTTCTTTTCCAATTATGTTATCTTCAAGAACACCAAATTTTATATCAAATTTGGGTTCATTCTTCGCATAATCCTTGAACATTTTTGCCGCACTTACAGGATCATCACCGCAAAAAGCTACCGCATTTGTTCCTACAAACTTTTCTGCAATATCTTCTTGATTGTTTTCTTTTAATACGAGCTTTATTAAATTATTTTTTACTACGAAAAGATTTATATTATTTTTATATAAAGATTTTCGTAGCTCGTTAATAGAATTAACTGTAATGCCTTTAAAATCAGCTACTATATAACTCGCATTCTCCTTCAATAGCTTTCTTAGCTCTTCTACTCTCTGAATTTTTGTTTCCTTCTTCATCATTTTCTCCTTATCTAGTAAGCTCTAGATAATCAACTTTTACACCTGGACCCTGGGTAGTACTAACAGCCACATTCTTTATGTATTGTCCCTTAAGTGTTGCTGGTCTCATAGAAATCAGAGTATTCAAAAAAGCAACTATATTTTCTCGCAATTGTTGATTAGTAAAACTTATCTTTCCCACAGGTGCATGCACATTTCCAAACTTGTCTGTTCTAAATTCAATCTTACCTGCCTTAACTTCCTTCACTGCCTTACCAACTTCAAAAGTAACTGTCCCAACCTTGGGATTAGGCATAAGCCCTCTTGGACCAAGAATTCTACCGAGTTTACCAACTTCACTCATTATATCAGGGGTTGCAATTACTGCATCAAAATCTAACCAACCTTGTTTGATCTTTTCAATATATTCTTCTGCTCCTACATAATCAGCACCTGCTTCTTGCGCTTCTGTTACTTTTTCGCCTTTAGTTAATACTAAAACCCTGACTTGCTTTCCTGTTCCATGTGGTAAACTAACGGTGCCTCTAATTACTTGATCTGCTTTTCGAGGATCCACATTTAGATTTACAGCGCATTCTACTGTCTCATCGAAATTTGCCCTTTTAAATTTTTTCAGGATTTCGATTGCTTCATCTAATGGATACCTCTTCTGCTTGTCAAAAAGCTTGAAATTTTCTTTCATCCTTTTACTTAACTTCATAAGACACCTTCCACATTTTTTACTATCCTTCTACTTCCACACCCATACTTCTTGCGGTACCTGCTATAATTTTTACTGCGGCATCAATATCATGCGCATTTAAATCTTCCATCTTTGTTTTTGCTATTTCTTCTAATTGCGCTCTTGTTATCTTTCCAACTTTTTCTTTATTTGGAACTCCGGAACCTTTTTCCAGACCTAAAGCTTTTTTAATCAACACCGCTGCAGGCGGTGATTTAGTTATAAAAGAAAAACTCTTATCAGCATATACTGTTATTTCTACAGGTATAATTAATCCCGCATCTTTCTGAGTCTTTGAATTAAAAGCTTTACAAAATTCCATAATATTCACACCATGCTGTCCTAATGCAGGTCCAACTGGTGGTGACGGATTAGCATTACCCGCTGGTATCTGTAATTTAATCTTACCAACTACTTTTTTAGCCACTGTTCATCACCTCTTTCTTTTAATTGACCTTGTCTTCTAATGTAACTTGCTCAAAAGTTAACTCTACCGGAGTCGTTCTACCAAAAATTCTAACTAATACCTTTATTTTATTCTTCTCAACATTCACACTATCCACAATACCAGTAAAAGATTTAAACGGACCTTCTATTATCTTAACTCTATCACCTGA
>Ga0164318_10002436_pt1 | contig 17307 bp, 6 predicted proteins | sample GuaBasSedimGuay9_FD_113734 | JGI IMG/M metagenome (GOLD analysis project Ga0164318, IMG submission 113734) | Subseafloor sediment microbial communities from Guaymas Basin, Gulf of California, Mexico - Guay9, Core 4571-4, 0-3 cm | ecosystem: Environmental > Aquatic > Marine > Hydrothermal vents >...
AGCTATATCGGATACTAATATATATAGATTACAAAAAGCGGCTACTTATTATGGACATGATTATAATTGGACTTATTATAATTATGTTTTATCTACTGTTCGAAGGTTTTTAGATACTATTAACGTGTCTGTTTATCCTGTTATTTTGCCAGCAAATGCTGTTAATACAGCTACAGTAACAGCTTTAGTAAATGATCAATATGGCGAAGGCCTAGTAAATAGTCCTATAATTTTTAGTGACGATGATGACTATGGATTTATTACAAGAAGCCCAGTTTATACTGATTATTTATTTGGTACTGGAGAAGCGGTTAGTTATTACAAAGCTGGAATAGAAGTGCGTTTAGTTACAATTGAAGGTAAAGCTACTCAATATAATTAAGGAACTATAATAATTTATGGCACACGAAAATATTCAATTTTCATATAATAATTTTGCTTTAACAGCACGTACAGAAGAATTTGCTAATATAGATCATGATAATGACAAATTTTATATTAAAAACAATATCGGTGCATTACAAAAAACATATGATTTATCCGACCCTGTATCTGCTATTAAATCATTTGAGTATGTTGGCCCGCGTAATTTAAGTCTATCATTTGCACAACTTGGTACTTTTTTACCATTTTTTACCTTTGAACACAGTGGTACTACCCAAGGAATTATAAAAAGATGGTCGCTTGATAGTGTAAATAGTGAATTAGTATTGGAAGATAGTTTAGTTGTGCCTGCTCATACAGGCGTAATGGCAGTAGAGCATTATGAAACTAGTTTTAAACAAGCTACTACTACTGGGACGGGTCAAATTGAATTGAATGATGTAGGACGCGTGGAAATAGGCGATATGTTGCTGTTAGGTCCTAGCAGCGATGTTGATAATCAATACGCTTTTGAATATGTAGAAGTTACTAATATTTCAGGATCGTTAGTTGATATTACAGTTTCAGGAGCTGTTGCACCTTTAAATGAGTATGCACAAAATGATAAAATTAATTATTGGAAAGATATCTATGTTTTTAGTGATGATGATAAATTATATTTAGTTAATTTTAATAATGCTAGTTATTCAGTTATAGATACAAACGCTGTCTATTCAAATATACAAGCAGCATCGTGGAGTAATGCTTATGACGCTCCTGGTTTTATAAAAGGAAATAATCTTTTATATTTAAATGTTGATAATTTTCAAATAATAAGATCTCAGGTATTAAGCAATATAGAAGATGATGAAGTGACGCTTATACCTATTTATGATTTAATTTTTGATAATAATAGTATTTATAGATTACAAAAAAAGACCACGTTAGTTGCTGATGACGGAACTAGGAGTACATATAGTTGGAGTACTTATAATTATCAAGTAGATCAAATCGCTCCGTATACTAAAAGTGTTTCTTTGTCTGCTTTACCAGTTGGCATTTTATTGAATGCTAAATCCGTAACCATTAAAGCGATAGTAAGAGATCAGTTTGGGGTAGGATTGTCAAATGTAGATCTTACGTTTTATGATTCTCCTGATTTGGGGTATTTTACGCCTCCAGATGGAAAAGTGATAACTAATTCAGATGGTGTAGCGTCTATTGTTTACACGACTAATTATGTTAATCCAGATGGTGATCCACCAGATAGTTCGATTGTAATTATTAAAGCTGTTGCAGCTGGTTCTTCCGTGATCGCAAATGGAAGCGAATATGTATGGGGTAGGATAGAAATATTTTTATATAATAGATTTAGAGCAGAAACTTATTTAATTCAACCAGACACAGAAATAATAGATTTTACTTTTTTAAAACAGCTGGAGGATGTGAATTCTCAAGTTTATATACGTTCATTAAGTAAATTTCAGTTTCCTGGTGGGGATTGGAGAGATGGTGGGCCGCCTACTGATTATACTACTGTTATTAAACAATTGAATCAATTTGAGAGTAGTGAAAATTTTGAACAAATAGATTTTAATTTTACTATTGATACTCCAATAAATCAACTGCCAGATCAAGAAAACGATGTGCAATTAAGTCAATTATATATTAGTAGGCACCATCCTAGTGGCAATACAGATATTACAGAATTAAACCAATTTAGGTTTATTGAAGATGCGGTGCCAAGTTTTTGGTCAGAAAAAAATCCAGTTAACAGCACTATTTGGTTACGGATGAGGCCTTATGCGTTTGATTTAAATCAAAGCACTTTAATTTTTAAAGTACGAGAAGTATCGCAATTTGGTGATACAGGTTTTATTGACGTCACTTCTTCTTGTGTTGTGAGCACATTTGATGCTGGTGGTGGTTTACAAGGTTTGGATGTTTTTTATCCTCCACCTACAGATTTTAATAACAACGCTATAATTTATGTTTCCATAGAAGTTTATGATACGGCTCCAACACCTAACATTATATTAACTAATTATTGGTTTAAAATAATCCCAGATTATAAAGCGCCTTATATAGATAATGAGTTTCCAAACAGGGAAGAGGAAGATGTGTCGATAAATACTAATATTCAGTTTGATTTGCATGATGCTGGGGAAGGTGTGGATATTAATTCATTGGAATTGTACGTGAACAACAGAATCCATACACCTATAATTACTACTATTTCTGGTGGTTATCGTGTTTTTTATGATGCTTCAGAGGATTTTAACTACGGACAAACAGTCACTATTAATGTTAATGTAAGTGATTTAGCTGAAAATAAAAATATTTTGCATGATTTGTGGCGTTTTTATTGTAAGGGAAGCGAAGGCCCATGGATAGATCCTGGTAGTTTTTATCCTAAAAATTGTTCCAAAGGCATAGAACGTAATTTTACGGGCATTTCTGTGAATGTTTATGCAGTAAATGATACAGGATTGGACAAAGATAGTATTTTGATTACTATTGGAGGCAAGGAACGAAATGTACTAATAACCCCAATAATTTATAGACTAGATTAATAATCTAACTACTTATTTATAGAGGATTGTGTTTGAAATGACAATGGTAATCAGTAATTTTTCATTAGGTATAGAGGAATGGGTAGAAGTAGCTAATCTTAATCATTTTGCTGTTGATGTTACTGACACATCTTCTGGGGTTCAAGTTAGTACATCTGGAACTTATTTTATACACGATGGTAAAGCTGTAACTACTACTTATTCAGGTATTTCAGGTGGATATAGATGTTTTTATTCACCAACTAGTGTGACCTCAAGTGGTATTATTAATTTGGTTGTTCACGCTGAAAATACAAACAATGAGGTTTTAGAAAGATCTTATAGTTTATTATATGGATATAATTGTTTGTTTAATGAAGAAGTGGATTGGGGGCCATATAAGGACGTTATCACAATTGTTAAAGCTACTAACGAAGTAAGTTGTCCACATACTTCTAAAGAATCATTTTATTTTACTACCAAAGATTTACCAGCTTGTGATTTAGGTGCTTTTATAGGTTCGATAGAAAGTTTAAATTTAGGAGCGGTTATTTATCCACAAAGTACATTTTTCTTTTATGGTAGGACATATAGGGTAACAATTAGTGGTGTTAAAGATTTTTCAGGGAATAAATTGGATCCCTATACATTTACATTTACTATTAATGACCCGCGAGTTTAATATAGGAGGTTTTAAATTATGAGTGTTGTAACAAGATGGATTGAATATGATATATCGGCGGTTGGTTCCGCTACAGATGGCGGCAATGGGGGTAAAGGAACTCGGGGCTATTCTATAGGAACATCAGACCCAGGCGACACTATCTCAATAGGACCTACTACTAATCGATTACACTTGTCGTTAGATGGTGGATCAAGTGATTATATTACTTTATATTCTGGTTCAAACTTGGACCCTAGATTTGTGGCTCGTGATATTACTGAAAAATTACATAATACTGGTACAACAGAAGCTTGGACGCAATCTATTTGTACATGGGAAAATACAACTTCTAGTGGTGGCGGAAATCGTTTTGTTATTAGATCTGGGTCATTAGGCTCTTCTTCAAGTGTCACGGTTGGTAGTGGGACTAATGATGCTAGAGCTGTGTTGGGCTTTAATACTAAATCAGAGTTTGGAGGATCTGCATCTCCAGATGGTAAAGCTAGCTATACTTTTTCTGGGGATATTTCAATAAGTGGTACTTATTATGGATTTTTAGATGATGTTTATAAAATAGTTATAACTAATGACCACGATGCTACAAGAGGTATCGGTACTCCATCTAAAGGTGGTAGTAATACTTACGCTGGAACTTTAACCACAGGCGGTCTTTTTAATCACACGTCTGATTTGACTTATACTATTCAGATAGATGCTACCAATGGTACAACCATGGGGGCTGGGACTGGTAATGTGCCTTTAATGAAGTGGTCATCATCCACTGATAGTGGTGATTGGATAGAATTGCTTTATCCTAATTATTGGTATAAAGTAGGTAAATATGGGTTAATGGTTAAATTTACTGATGCAGTTTTTAATTCAGCTAGTCCGGCGTGGACAATTCCTTGTTATAAGCCAGACTATGCGCAAGGCACTAATGCTTCAGCTCCTGTTGGAACAGCACAATACACATATAGTTCCGAACGTGGTGATGATAATATTAGTGGTGTTATTAGTACTGTTTCAGGTAGTTATACAGCATTAGGAAGTCGAGGATTAAGCATTAAATTTAATCCAACCAGTGGTAGTGATAATTTAGGTGCTGGTGATTGTTTTTATGTTATATGTTCTGCACCTAAACCATCTAATTATAATATTTCTAATTTAAATTATGGTAATGTTACTGTATCTACTGAAAGCAGCGTTAAAACTGTTGCATTTGAAATTCAATCTGGGGCTACTCAGTTAAGTACAGTTAAATTTGGATTACAAAATCATGGTACTTTTAGTCATCATAACGCTGGTAATTCAGATACATATTTTAGATTTGGTACGGTCGGACCAGGAAATGTTAGTAATGGTTATGAGTGGTATCCTAATATAACTGCTGCTGATATCGATAGTGATACACCGCCAACATATTTATATGCTACAGACGACAATCTTCCAGTTGTAGCTACCGCTGATGATAGTAAATCTGTAGGAAATTCACCTTTACGAGGATTGATGTCTGATCCTATATGGTTAAACATTAGAGTTGGCGCTTCCGAAACTGGAGCAAATTCATCTATTAATTATAGATTATATTTTGATTACGTGTAATATGTATTAAGGTGATTATTAAGGTGTTTAATACGGGATTGGGTGGGCAATAACTAAAGTGTGGTAAAATATTAAAGATTGTGGGAAACGGAGTGATATAATGACTAGATATTGGGAAGTCCAGTTAAAAGACGGGACTATTATAAGAGAAGGGCAAATGGAATGGCGCGAAGTACCTAAACGAGCCATTATCCGTTTGTCCTTATTTTTTGATGGTAGGCATTGGGATTTGATTGGTAAAGAAGCATATTTTGTTAAATATAGAGCATCGATGGCCCCTGGTATTCAAGAAAGTTTTAGATTAGAAAGACGAACTATAGGATTTTATGAAGGTGCAGAAAAAATTTGTTATCATATAGATGAGATCACTGGTAAATTTAGTATGGAGGTAATTGATAACAGTGCCGACTAATGATGCAACATCTAACACTACTGTATCTGGTAATACTTGTATCTATTGGGTAAAAGAGCCTGGTGTTTGTGGTAATTGGGACCCAAGTATACCAGCATGTAGCGACGAGACAGCTACATATTATCCTTATTGTAATTTTATAGGTACTTTATCAGATTGTAGTAAGTATGATGGATCTGGCACCAAATTTATGTGTGTAAGACCAGATCCATCTAGGACGCTGCCTAATAGAAAAACTGGACAAGCATGGGTTAAAGTACCCACTACCGCTGAAGGTAGTACCACTGAGGATGTTGAAGACATTGAGAATGCTGGCAATTTTGATGCTATACAGGCTTATAATGATGGAGAATGTGATGGAAAAGGTTTTGGTGTTTACACAACTCCATCGGGCCAGACGAGAATTTGTGATGGTTATGTGCCTTATGGATTAGACTTTGGTCCCATAGTTCCAACTAAAGATGAACATATAGATGAATATGAATTTACTAGTGTGAGCGGATTTTCTAGCAGACTTCCATTAAATTATGAAATTTATAATAAAAAAGCTTTACTTTCAAGATGTTATTGGTGGAAAGGTGCTCCTAATGATTTTGCCCCTTTAGTAGTATCATCGGGTATTGTAGTAACTATCCCTACGGTAAGTGGAAGTTTTAAATGTCAGTATCCAAACGATAGTGATGAAATTAAAAAACATAAAAAATTTAAATATGATTCGGAAGATCTTCATGCCTATTTACCCCCATGTAATGGCGCTGTTTCTAGTTGTCCTTACTATACAGGTGTTTGTTGGGAATATTGTATCGATGAAAAATTACGTAGTGGGGATAAAGTTTCAGCTCAACAAATTTTAGAACTACGGTATTATTTACGTAGAAATAAGTGGACTAAAGATAGTTATAAAAAAGCTTTTAAAGAGCCAGAATTATATGCTTGGAAAGGGAAGATAGATTACATAGATGATAATCAAATCTTATCTGTTAATGAGGTTAAGTATAAAATACCGGCAATTAAAGTTTCATTAGATGATAGTGATGATTTTAAGGACTTTAAAGTAAAGACCGAGGATTGCGTCTTGACTACTGGGACACCTAATGTAGATGATCATAAAAAACATTATCCTAGTTTAGTTAAAAGTATACATAATTATCCGACAGCACCAATTATTAGAAGTATTTTTACTAAAATACCTGGGATTGAAATAACTACTAATTCTGAAGGCGCAGGAGAAGAAACCGCGACTAGTTCTGGATCTCAGACCGTGTTTGAAACTGCTGATTTTAATCATAAACATATATTATTAGTTGGTGATGTTTTTTATTATTCTACGAATACATACGCATTAAATTTAATGGATAAAGATATTGATATACCATCTGATATAAAATCATTTCTAGATGATTATGATAGTATGGAAGATGCAAAGCAGAATTTGGTTGATACCTATGATGATTTATATTTTAAGCTTGATTGTTATTTAGATTATTTGATAGAGTATTATCCAGATCATTTAATAAAGTCAAGTATGTCAGGTGAAGAAGGAATGTTTTATATAAAAGCTTTAAGTTTTTGGGGTGATAATACGATAGTAGTTTTAGATAAAGGTAGTGGTAGATGGGAGTTTGATAAAATCAATATTAAAAAAATATTTTGTGGTGGTGTGATTGGACAAACCAGTTTTAGTATAATAGGTGAAGGTGGAACAACATATTTACCGGCTTATGAGAGAGATTTTGGGGCTTATATTAATAATAATGGAGAAATAAAATTTTCTTTTTTCCCATTGTCGAGGTATGGGCAACTAGCTGGTATGTATATGGACGGTGTTTGTAAAAAATTACCGTCTTTACTAAACCCACCGTCGTATAATACATATGAGCTTACATATAGATTAGTTAAAAAAAAGGTTGCTGAAAATTTAGTTATAGAAGCGAAAGATATGACTGTTATAGGCAATGCTGGATATATTCTTATAGAAATTCCTGATGATGATAACGAGTTACATGATTGTATAAAACCATGGAAAATAGAAGGGTATTTTAGATTAAAATATCCTTCTAATAATGAAACTGATGCGCAGAGAAGGAGTAATACGCCTACACAGGATGAATATGTAGATATGGAAGTGGTTACTCAAGACTCTAGTTTAATGCCTAGTAATCAATGTTTAATCAAACCTACAGATATTAAGAAATTTAGATCTGTGTGTAAGGATGTCACATTAGAAATTGAAAAAGTATATCAATATGATAGAGTGACTGTTAAATCAGAGAATGATATAGATGGTGAAGTTGTAAAAGAGTCGTTTATTAGTGGTGATGATAAAGTTCAGTATAGAGTGCTGTTAGATCTTGAGGTGAGTGGTAACTCTGCTACATTGAAAGGCTTTGGTTATGATTCGCTAACTGCTGCAGCATTAATAAAAGGTGCGAGCGGTCATATTGTAGGGCAAGTTAAATCAAAATTAATTACTTGGATACGTCAACCTTATTGTAGAGATGTTGAGATTTATTATTCATGGGATGCTTATTATAAGCATTATACATTACTACCAGAATATTGGTGTTATGGTAATACAGGGGTAAGACATGCTTTGGATACTGTTTCTCAGTCGTTTACCCCACCATGCGGTGACCATAATTTGAGCTTTTTTAGTGAAATTGGCCCTATGTGGTACCCTTATAACGATTGTGATAATTATGCAAGATATAATGTAGTTACACAATTAACGGAATATGATACACAAATAATGGAATTATTTCCAAAAGATCCTTCAGGTACCCCTCATGGTTCTTTTGATATGCGCATGCTTGGACCAGCTGATAATTTTGGCGTAACTAGTGACTCACATGCCTCTATTTGGGCATGTCATTGTGATTGGTCTTATGAAAATTATCAAAAGATAACCGAAAATATATTTAATGGTTATGCGCGTTATAGAGGGGGTATAAGTGCGTATGATTTATATATGCTTACACGATTTGGTGGCCGAGCACCAAAATTTGGAAATGTTTACAGGGATTATTTAAAGAGTTATAGATCAATGGATAATGTTCAATATTATTACTTATTGCAAGATAATTATATAGTTCTTCGTAAATGGGTACCTATGTATGAAGGATTTACAAGTTCTGATTTAGGTAAACAAGTTAGTGATCATCCATATTTATTATACTGTAGTAATGATTATGTTGATGATAGGCATTATTTTTTTGATTCTATGGGATTGCTGCTGGCTGAAGATATAGAGGGGGTTGATATTGGTGAAAAAATTATTGAAGCTGACAGCGAAGCTGATGAAGAAGTAGACGATGGTAATGTAGAAAAGTATGCGAGATATCGATTCGAAGATGTTTTTAACACACATTCTACAACGGTGGGTATACAATATCCTTACGCTAGACATCCACAATTTAAATTAGTAGGGCAGTTATCAACGCCAATTATATCATGGTATACCTATAAAGATCCACCGGCAGGAATAAACGGGTCTAAGTCTATTCAATGGGCTTGGCAAGAGCCTTTTTATGAGTTAAAACGATACAAAAATGATTTTGATTTTAATGAGTGTGAAAATTCAGAGGGTTGTTGTGGAGTACCGTTTAATGACGATAATATTCAGGATAATAATCAATCTACTATAACCACTAGACATATGTTTTTGGATGTAAATTATCCACCTTATATATATGACTATAAATTAGGTGAAAATAGGTTAGTAGTAGACGAAGGGGATTATACTTTACATGTTATCCCTCCAGTATTTAATCAGGCTTCTTCTAGTGGTACTGTAGATAAGTTTTTTTGGGTGCAGCTTGTAGATCAATATGGTGGAGCTGGGCCATATAGAGCGTTTGATATAGATGGACAATGGGATCCAGCAGATAGTAAAAATGTAGGGCCTTTGGGTGGCAGTAGTAACGAATATTATGACCTTTATAAAACATGTACCACGTGCAGTAGTACTACTAATTGTTGGGTTACCGATGTAGATATTTTTGGGCCAGGTTATACAGATAAAAGCATTTCAAAAGCTGAAGAGGAACATAGGTTTATAGAGACGTACGACGGAACGAGTAGCACAGCTAAGAAAACATATTATCAAAGAGGATTGTCTGTCGATATTGACAAAGGTAATTTTAATCATATTAGAACTAAAGAAAAAGTACTTACATTAGGTGATAATACTGAATTGTCATTTTCTATGATCCCAGTTAGGAGTAGTAGTAATTTTGAGGATATCGAGCCTGATCACTATTACCCATTTGCTGATCAAAATATAGATGTTACTTTTAGTGGTGCTGGTACTTATATTACAGCTAAGGTTAAATTACAAATTACTGAAGAGGATGTGTCTACTACTGGTATTTTTAGTAGAGTTGAATGTGAGTATGATTTTAAGAAAGAAGGTGATGATACTAGCTCTAGTGGTACGTATTATTGTATTCCAGCGGTGAGTATAAGTTTAGATGGTGCAGATAAATATACATGCGTAAAACCTTTAATTCCTACTACAAATCAGGAGTCGGGTAGTAAAAAATGTAGTTACCGACTTAATAATAGTTCCATTGATTTATATAATACAAAACTTGATCGGTCTGCAATGTCAGAATTTCCAATAAATATGGAATGTGTTATTATATTTAAATTACCTACCATAGAAGATTTAAAGGAGACGTTAAAGAAGGATATTACAGATGCGTCTATTAACATTACTAGTAACCATATTATGCTTACTATTAAATCTATAGGTTTGTTTACAGAAGATTTTATAGAGGCAGTTGAACCTATTAAAGTAAAAGAGCGTAAATATTATATTTCTTGTGGTAAGCATGGTGATTTTCCACCGCACGGTAGAAATGATACAGGTTCTTTGCTGTACCCAGATTTTGATGATCTTTCTAGTATTTATCAACAAGACACTATTAATGGTGTTCTAGGCATGCCTGATAGTGATGGGGAAGCTGTTACTATGAATAAAGTTAGGGGGCGTATATTGAAAGAATGCCGCCCAGACAAAGAAAATATTACTAGAGGAAATATTTATACGTGGGAGCAAGAACAAAAAAAGATACATGACGAAATAGCATTTTCTGGTGATACTTCATTTACATTGACATCTGTTGAGCCACCTGGGCTTAGTCAGCAATTAAGAGAAATAGGCGCTAATTTTCCTAGTTGGACTTGTGAATTTATTAATACTTTAGTACGTCCTTTGATACCTATTCAAAGACGTAATCCATATAGTCCATGTGGTCATTTAATTATTTGGGATTTTAGAACATTGAGAAGGCAGATTTGTGCTCCTGGAAGACATTTTAGGGACAGATTTAATTATGCTTATAAGCATGTTTGTGGTATTGAATATACCAGTCCTGAAATAGATGCGTTAACAGCCTATTATGGTGGGTTATTTTATCGTGCTATTATAGATCCAATGTCTTTTGTAGCACCACAGCTTGAGCAGTTTGAACATGTTGAATCTAATATTACAAATTCTGTTTTTGCAGAAGAACCTTCAATGACTTTTCCACCGTCAGTGAGTTGATAAAATAGGAGGTATTATAGGTGTTAACTATACTATGTGATAAATGTAAATCAAAATTAATTATAGATGAAATGTCTACAATAGATTCTTATTTAGCTGATGCAGATTTTAGCGTTGATGAGTCAGGTAAAATTAAAGATGAAGTATTAGTCCAATACTTAATTTATAGATGCCCTAAATGTAATGAAACTTATAAATTTACTTATAAAGAATGGGAATTACGATATAGGAGATCGTTGGCTCAGGATGCTATGGAATATCGTAAACAAAAAATGTTTAGAGAAGAAATTAACCCGCATGCAATAGATCCAGATAATGGCTTGGAATTTTGTGGTCAATGTAGCGGGTATGCTGGCGACGGAAATTGTTTGGTAGATATAATAAAGCAATGTACTATAAGGAAAAAATAAATGGCTTATAATTTTTTAAGAAAAGCTAAATCTATAAAAAATTCATTTTTATGTGCCCATGATAATTTGGATGGATATTCTAGTGATTTTCATACAAACGGTGATGTGGACGGTTGGGATGTGTATAAAAATGTTTATTTGTATGGGTCTTGGAATAGTATTTTATTTGGTACGTCTGGAGAGCGAGAGTGTTATATAGGCCGATCTGATACTTTTCCTCCAATAGAAGCTGAGAATTATTACCATGTTAAAATCATGATGAAGATCACTAATAATAATTTGGATAAAGTAGTACAGGGCCTAACACAAGGTAAAATTCGATGGCTAAGAACTAATGATAATACATGGAATAGTGCTAAAGAATTAAAATTTGATTTAATTGCTGATGATAGGTGGCATTTATATGATATAAATTTAGGACCGGCTCAGTGGTGGCAGGGCAACATAAATAATTTAAGAGTTTACCCATTTATAGATGGGTGGGCTGGAGACAAATTTGCTATTAAATATATAAAAATAAGTTCTATTGATAAATTTACCTGTAGTAATACACAGTGTTCATATTATTTAAATTATGAACATAATTGTCCTGGCGCCGGCCGCCGCGGAAGTTGTGAGGCTGGAGTATCAAAAAGTAAGTATACTACTATATCTGGTGTGAGTGATGAGTTATTTGTTAATATAAATAACTATGGAAACGTATTATTTAGATTAGGAGATAATGAAAATGTAGAAGGATTTGAAATGGCTAGAATTGTAGCTATGCAAATACAATCATTAAATATAGGTAGTTATACATATGCAGAATGTGAATATACTGAGTTTGATAAATTAAAAATTACTAGTGGCACTACAGGATTAGATAGTAGTGTTACTGTTTCTGGTAGTGCTGCCGAGGCATTGGGGTTTTATTCTGAAGGGATTGATGTATCTATAAAAACAAATGGATTAGAATCAGTAGATGGGTTTGACTACGCATCTTCAAGAATGCTAACAGCTTCGGAGATAAATAAACTTATAGACGGTAATATTGATACATCGGCTTATACCCACGATCCTTTACAATATAATATAGAGGGTGGTAGAAGAGATTTTAATGAAATAGGCAATGGTAGACTTTTATCTAGTTTATCAAATGAAGGCTATTATAAAACTCTTAATAATAAAAGTCGAACATTAATTGATTATTCTCATCCTATTAATAATAACGGTCGTTTGAAACATATTTACGTGTTTGGTGTAAAAACATCTTTATCTAAAATTAAAATTTTAAGGCCAAATAAAGATGGTTTATTAACTGTTATTTACTCCTTACCTTTTCCGCAAGAAAATTCTTCATATATATATACAGCTACCCCTTCTAATTATAGAATTGATTGTGATGTTCGCGTCAATAGAGGAGATTTGCTAGGAGTTTACGCGACAGATATATATGTAGGGGCGTCGATATATGATATACCAGATGCGGTTTTTTGTCAAATTGATGGAGAAGCTACCGGTACTTTTGATCCTGGAGAGCCGTATGTATTTGGTATAGGTGGTTTTGCTATATATGCTCGTGGTGATAGATGGCAATCAAATGTGATGCTAGATATTGATTTAGGTGATAGAATAAATGTAGAAGAGATTAATGTGTATGGTAAAGCAAGTGCTGATTATTTTGAATATAATATAGCTATCTGCTTAGATGTGAATTGGGAAGTGAATTTGTTTGGGGGGCGGCATACACACGAGGGGTATTACGCTTTAACAATGCTTTGTTGGATACAAACCCACCAAAATATAGCTTATGGATTAGATGCGCTAGATGATGGCTTACGAACACCTGATAATGGGCAGGAAGGGGATGGATATTATTTGAATAATGGCGTGGCTACTACTGGTCCACATAGTTATTTTTATGTAAATGGCGATGCTGAATGGTTGTATAGCCATAGTTGTGACGGCAAACATGAATATTGCGGCGATATGGTGGCCACCGATACTTATAATTTTTCAACCGATCCAATTCAATTGACTTTAACTTTTCCATATGAGTCTGACCAAACTATACATAAAAGTATTATTTATTTTAAAGAAAAGAATAATTTTAGGAATTTAGCTTTATCATATTATTTAGGTTCCATTGTAGATACTGGGAATAGTGATAATATTCATTATAATTACATACCTAATTACACTAGTATTAGACTTGATGGAATTTTATTTTTACCAGATGATGGATCTGTTGCAAATGATTATATTTTTAAAAATCCTATGGATGAGAAAGTAAAATATTTATACGGTGACAATACTCCGATTAATTGGGAAACCGTGTTTTCTGCATCTCAAACCGACTGGAATATAATTGAACATAATTTTGATGATATTACTTGTAAAGGATTTAGAATTTTAACACGTCGGCATTATAGTACTAAAATAAATGAAATCGAAGTTTATAGTAAAATGAAACAGGATGCTTCATTAGTAGATAAAATATTTTTATCTTTTTCTGATGAAGGAGTTATATGGAATACAGCTTCGTTTATCAAGCAAAAAGAAGGTAGTATCAGTTCTTTTATTGGCGCAGCCCCTCGTTATTTACGTTTAGAATTAAATTCAGCTACTGAATTTGATATTAATGAAATAGAATTGTTGGTGGGGGATGATATAACCACGAAAACTTGTGAGGATGTGGTTTTATTAGATGAAACTCGGCAGAAAGTAATAAATCCACCAAAAGCTTTAGAAATAGTAAATAATTATGATAAGGCATTTGATTTGTCTGTAGATTTACCAGCGGAAGTTAGTGAGACTGACAATATTGTATTTTGGAGCACTTTAAATTCTCAAGCTGCTATTGATGGTCCTAAAATAGGTCCATCATGCAAACTTTTTAAAAGTGCTGATTATCCAATAAGAAATGATAATGCTCAGTGCGCTATTAATGTACCGGCTTATGGTTTAAAGAATTTAATTGATGGTAAAAAAGCTTATTATACTTACTATGAAGACGTTGGTTGGGAGTATTTTGGTATATTATCTAGTGGGGTATCTATAGATTTTTCTAACAGTGGTAGAGAGTCATTTAGAGTATCTGAAATTAGCTTTGATAGTTTGTATGAAGGAACTTACTGGAAGATAGACGCTGGTGGTGTTAAATTGCCTATGATAGATGGTTTATTTGTTTATAAGGATGATCAACAGCTGGAAATAGAAAAAATTTATTATGAAAGCAGTGCAGATAATTCATCACAATTAAATTTTATAGAATCCAATGGAGTTGAGATTAATATCACGCCATCGACTAGTTATAACGATAATTTTACTGGGACTAATGGTGATCCACCAAATTCTGATTTATGGCAAATATATAATGGCCCTGTTTCTGGAAATTCTTTATCTATTTATAATAATAAACTCCGCATGGTGTTAAATTCATCAGCTGGCACAGATACCCAAGAAATTAGATCAAAATTTAAGTTAGTGAGTAATTTTGATATTCAAATAGATTGGACACAGTATGGTTCAGAAGGAGACAATCGTTTTATAGCAGGTTTTGGCGTATTTGATGATTCAGGCAACGTAGTAGATATCCGAAAGCATGAGTATTACTATGCTGGATATCAGTGGGTAGTACATGTGAATGGGTTGTGGACAAATTATGCTTCGTGGCATAATACAAATAGTAAATTTAGGATAGTTAGAATCGGCAATATTTTCAAGTTTTATACATATGACTCTGGGTGGACTCTTCGAGAAACCTATTTAAATGCTATGGATAATACGGTTTATGTAAAAATTTGGGGGTATTTATATTATCACCACAACTCAGTCACACTTGATTGGGATAATTTTATTGTGAATTCTGGTGTGCCTATTGGCGATGCTTTTGGATTTAAATTAAAGAACGGTAATTCAGCAATCGATAAAATAAGGATCTACCATACACCATATTATTATCCAGATGATATAACTATTAGAACCAGTAATGATAATGGGAATAATTATGCCGTTGCTGGGAACGTATCTAGTGGACTAAGCTTAACTATTAATAATCAAAAATATTATAGTTATTTAGCTATTGATTTAGAAAAAAGACACGATATTGGGTTAATAAGAAATTATGGTGATAGTACTAATAAAGCATTAATGAGTATTTCAGAAGGTGTGGCTTATTCAAATATGGACACATCAGATATAAACGCTATTAATTTAGATGAAATAACTGGAGTGTCGCTTGATTTATATAAATTTATTGGTAGCAATGGTGATGCACCTAATTCAAATTTATGGGATTTACACAATAATTCTCAGACTGGAACTGGCCAGATATATAACAATAAATTGAGATTTAGTATTCCTAACACATCTAATAATGAAACAATATATGTCGATTCCAATTTTTATGTTTCTGGAGATTTTGATGTTCAAATAGATTATACATTAATTTCTTATAATAAACCCTCATCCAGTTGTTCTTATATGGCTAGGTTAGAAATCGATTTTGCTGACGGCGGTTTTAGTATGTTGTCAGTAATTTTATGTACTGATAACAAAGTTAAATGGGTGCGTGATGGTAGTAGTACGTCCTGGGCTTCTAATACGCGCACTGTTCCCTCATCAGGTAAGCTACGTATTACAAGAACTGGATCTGTAATAAAATGTTACCACTGGACTGGAAGTTCTGGTAACTTATGGGCTTTTGATGGAGATCCAAATGGATTTCAATTTTCTGAATCATCTACTTCTAATGTTGTAATACGTTTTAGTACTAATGCAAATATTAATTCTGGAGTTACTGTAGATTGGAATAATTTTCAATTGAATTCAGGCACTGTTGTATGGCCGCATGGCGGCCAAGAATTTAAGGGTAGTAAGGATGATGCTCGTTGGTTGTTTTGTGAATTACTTTGTGGGGATAGCGTTGTACGTACGATTAGGAAATTAGGTGTTTATCCTGATATAGGATCGCCAGTTTGTATAGGTGGAGGATATAATTGTGAGTGGCAATCTTTTGGAAATATTTTATCTGATTATGAAACACCAATAAACGTTGCTTATAATGCTACTGTTACAGGTACTAATCAATACAACTACGATTCTTATCCTATTAACGCTGTTAATGGTGTTCACACTGATTATAACATGGATGAAGTATGGGGATTTTCAATCATTGATGGTGTGTACCCATATTTGGAGTTGGATCTTGGTGAAGCTTACGTAATAAATAAAGTAGTGCTTTATCACGGGCTGGATCCTAGCACTAATGTATTTAAAAATATTGACTATATTTTTAGTGTTTCACCAACTATAAGCGGGACTTTTACCACTGTTTTTTCTATATCTGGAAACAGTTCTGCTGATAGAACTCATTATTTTGATCCAGTTGTAGCGCGGCGGGCTAGATTAACGATAATAGAATATGAAGGTCCTTCTTATAGGGTTTTTAATCCAGATACAGATGAATATGAGCTCGTAAGCAGTAGTAGTTTTTTAAGAGAAATAGAAGTTTATACATATACAGGTAAAGGTTGGATTGATAGTGAAGATTGGCCTGTTGTGTGTATAGATTTAAAAGATCAATTTAATATTACCGATCATTTATTATTAAATCGTGATGGTTATGATTCTGACACTAACTGGAGTAATTCTGAAGAGTTTTTTACTTATTCTGATAGCCATTTTAATGACCCAAAAAAAGTCGCGTTTTCCTCTGAAGGTGAATATAAAATACAGTATGCAAAAATAGATAGCTCTGGTGATATGAATGGCAG
>Ga0164318_10002437_pt1 | contig 17304 bp, 15 predicted proteins | sample GuaBasSedimGuay9_FD_113734 | JGI IMG/M metagenome (GOLD analysis project Ga0164318, IMG submission 113734) | Subseafloor sediment microbial communities from Guaymas Basin, Gulf of California, Mexico - Guay9, Core 4571-4, 0-3 cm | ecosystem: Environmental > Aquatic > Marine > Hydrothermal vents...
CCCGCTTACCAAGGTCAAGAAAACCTTCCCGCCCCCGCGGCCGGTAATTCAGCCCCAGACCCGTCCCCGGTTGCAGCCCGCTTCCCCGCCACCTTCGGCCTCCGCGGCAAACGCGGCATTGGCCACAGCTTCCCGTCCCGGAAATGCTCAGGTCCAAGGTCGCAATAAATCAAGACCCGGAGAAAAAATAGGCCCGGACCCTGGCCAGATTTCAATTAACGCGGAACGACGCTATTTAGGGATGGTCCGGGCGCGAATCTTGCAGCATCGGAAGTATCCGGCGCTGTCCCGGCGCCGCGGTCATGAAGGCGTGACCCAGGTGCGCTTTACCCTAGCCGCCAGCGGCACGCTAATGGGTGGCGTCCAGATGTTAAATTCATCCGGTTACACCGTGTTAGATCAACAGGCCCAGAAATGCGTCCAGGCCGCGGCCCCTTTCCCCGCCTTTCCTGAAGAACTGCACAAATCCAGCCTCACCGTCGTCGTCCCGATTACCTTCCGGCTCATCGAACAAGATTCTTGATCCTCGTTTTAGTGAATATGCTTTCCAAGTTATCTGGAATATTGCTTTTACTTATACCAAGTTCTTATTCAAATGCAACAAACTCATGGCTTAATACATTGATTAAATTAAGTATTTCAACAGAAAACAGAAAACTAAAAACAGAAAACGGTATTATACACCTTAAATAAAAAGCTCCCGGCGTCTAGACGCCGGGAGCCACGCGTGGATGGAAAACCTCAAAGATTCTTAGGGCCTATCTTGCTTCCGCCGGCGGGTTGCCAGGGCCAGGCCCAGGACGCCAGCACCCAAAGTGAACAGTGTGGTAGGTAATGGGACTGCGTCAATTCGGCAGTAGCCGGTGAGGGACGCAATATCCCCATTGGGGGTAAGGGTAAAGGAAACAGTTTCCCCAAATATCGCCAAAGGTCCGTTAGGACCAGCCGCGGGACCAAAAAGATGGGCACCATAAACATATAGAGCACCCGGGAATGTTGGTCCAAATACCGCCGCCGGCCCTACCCCCCAGGTAAAGCCATCGGCAAAGTTCACTTGCATGTCAGGCTGATTGAAGGGAGTAATTGCCACGCCCACTGGATCGGCGGTGAAGTCAGTTAACCCACCTGAGATCGAGGCGTTTACAATGGTAGGGACATTTCCTAGCGCAATGGGAATGGCCAGCATAAAGCCGAAGTTAAGTGGATTGGCGGTGGGGTTAATTGCCGTTAATCCCCAGGCAATGGCGGGATCTGGATTGGCTAAGCCATTTACTTGAATCGAGGCGCCCCCACCATTGCTAAAGGCACTGGCAAGATTATAAGCCTCTTTACCATCGACATTCACCAAACCCATGTCAAATACTTGGAAATCGCCGCCGATCTGCAGCATTATCTGCCCCGGCTCTATAGTATCTGCCGACGCCGCTAAGCTCAGACCCAGGACCAAGAATACGACCAGCATAAAGGCTGGTATCTTTCTCATAAAACCTCCTTCTCGACACTATGATTCCCTTTATCGTCCCGGCTCTAGCCTGCTTACCCTCAAACAGCTTAAAAGGTTTCTGTTAACCACCGCCGTGCCCTGGTAAATTAGCCTCACCCCTCTTCACCGGGAACATCTGAGAGCCCCACGGCCGCTTAAAATCTAACTGATTATTTTCAGCTTTTTTCTGCCGGGATCTTAGCCTGATAACAGTAGCTACCACCCCCTTTTTGTTCTCAAGTGTGCTCGTCCGCCTGCTTTCGCGGGCACACTAAAAAATATTAAAAAATCATCATATATAACTCTTTGAAATTACCCAATTCCATCGTTTACTAGTAGTGCAATAAATAAGCCAATCATTTTAATCGATTAACTACATGATTTGTTTAGATAAATCGAAAAATAACCTTTGTGCCTAATCACTGCTCTGTTCACTAAATTGAACATTAAAGTTTCCGCCAGGAAATTAATTTAGATATTATCATTACTTATATCAAGTTAAAGCATTTGAACCAGGCGCTTAAGAAATTAAACAATATGTGTTAAATTCTTCGGGGATAGATTTAATACCAGGTCTGATCGCTATTCCTGATCCAGGTTAAACAGGCGGCGGATATAGTTAATCTCTCGGCTAGTGTCTTTGGGATGGTGGTTGCGTTTCATGTAGAGGATGGGGTCATGCAACAGTTTATGAGTAATAGATTGGGTCAGAACCTGCAGCGATTTGATCTGCGCCGGGGTTAGCGGCCCCAACTGACTTAAGGTCTTTTTCAACTCGTGCTGGCAGATCTGATCGGCCTTTTTCTGCAGGGCAATGATGGTGGGATAAACCGCCAGGGATTCCCGCCACTGCAAGAATTTCAGGGCCTCGGCGGCGATGATGCGCTCCGCCCTGACCGCCTCTTGCTGGCGATAGCGGCGATTGACTTCGATAATCCCCTGTAAGTCATCAATGTTATAAAGATAAACGTTGTCCAGGGTATTGATCTCGGGATCCAGATCGCGGGGCACTGCGATATCAATCAAAAACAGGGGCTGTTGTTTGCGTAGGCGCATAGCCTTCTTAATCTGATCCCGGGTTAAAATCTGTTCGGTCGCGCCGGTGGAGCTGATCATAATATCGATTCTCAGCAACTGACATTCCAGCTCCGCCAGGCTTATGGCATCGCCCCTGAAGCGCCGGGCCAATTTCAGGGCACGCTCTAGAGTGCGGTTCGCCACGATGATTTGGGAAACGCCGTAGCGTTTCAAATGCTCTACCGCCAACTCGGCCATCTCCCCGGCTCCCACTAACAGAGCAGTTTTATTGGTCAAAGTGCCAAATATCTTGCGGGCCAGTTCCACTGCGGCATAACTGACGCTGACTGCCTGGCAACCGATACCGGTCTCGCTGCGGACGCGTTTGGCCACGAAAAAGGTCTTGTGGAGCAGCCGGTTGAGGATGGCGCCGGTGGCCTGTTGTTGGGTGGCCAAACGATAGGCCTCTTTCACCTGTCCCAAAATCTGCGGTTCCCCCATCACCATCGAGTCCAGGCCGCTGGCTACGCGGAACAGATGTTGCACGGCCTCGCCCTCCTGGTGGATATACATGATGCGTTCTTGTTCCTCTGTGGGGAGATCGGCCAGATTGATCAGGAAAGTTTGCACCCGGGGAACCGTTTTCGGGGGATCAGCGGTGGTAAACAGCACCTCCACCCGGTTGCAGGTGGAATAAAGCAATACCTCCTTCAGGCCCGCCAGATGCCTTAGTGCCTGGTATCCGGCGCTCAGATCTTGCAGGCCCCCGGCCAATTTTTCCCGGATTTCCAGGGGCGCGGTGCGATGATTGATACCCAACAAGACCAGATTCATGGCTGACGGACAAAACTCTCAAAACTGTGGTAGCCTTGCAGCCACAGATTGGCACCCACAAAAGTCACCACCAGCACCAAGAAGCCGATGATGGCCATCAGCGCCGCGCGTCGCCCCCGCCAGCCGACGGCCAGGCGCTCGTGCAATAGCGCGGCATATATCAACCAGGCGATCAGGGTCAGAGTCTCCTTGGGATCCCAGCGCCAAAAGCTTCCCAGAGTGTATTGGGCATAAATCGAACCGGTGATAATCCCGGCGGTCAGTAAGGGGAAGCCGATGGTCAGGCAGTAGTAGTTTAAGGCGTCCAGGGCTTCCAGGGACGGCAAGCGGCGATAGAAGAAGCCGAATTTTTTGCTCTTCAACTGATGTTCCTGCACCAGATAAAGTATGCCACCCATAAAGGCCAACGTAAAGGTAGCGTTCCCTAACAGGGCGGTAGCGATATGAAATGACAGCCACAGACTCTGTAAGAGCGGTGCCACCGGGCCGGGCTGAGGCAGAATCAAGGAGCCGGTCAGGGTCAGGGCCGCCAACGGCGCCACCAGGGTCCCCAGCACCCGAATCGGATGCCGCCAGGTAAGGAATAGAAAGGTACCTACCAGGGTCCAGGAAAATAACCTCAAGGCCTGCCCCAGGCTGGCTCCCGGAAAGTAGCCCTGCTCCATGACGGCCAGGATCAGGTTCAGGGTATGGAGCATCCACCCGCCGCCCATTACCCAGACGCCATAGCGATAGAGCCGCTCTTGCTGGATGAGCAGATAGGCCAGCCAGATGGCGGTGGCGCCAAAATAGCTCATCAGAACCACGGACAGGATCAGGGTTTCCATCCGGCTGCCATCTTAAAACAAAAGAGTTGGTCCATTCCGTGAGACTGCTACCGTCATCGCTCAAGGCCGGGAGAAAGCCAAACTCTGTAAGCTATTCAAATCTTCGGGAGGCAAAATCGGAGCCAGCAGCTCTTCTAAAATGCCTTTTAGCCGCGGCCCATCCTGGGATACCAGGGCTTCCCGCAACGGGCTGTGTACCAGCCGGTTAAACAGCGCCAGGTTGTCGGGATGATCGCGGCGCCGGGACAGGACTTTACCCCGAATCGCCCCCAAAAACTCCAGATAAGGCCCATACTCAGGCCCAAAATAGTCCTCTAACTCCTGGCGCAACTTTTTGGCCAGAGCCGGGCTTAAACCTCCGGTGCCGATGGCTATGGTCAGTTCCCCGCGGCGCAGACTGGCGGGGACAATAAACGTACATAAGGCCGGGGCATCAACGATATTTACTGGCAACCCCCGTTCCTGGGCGGCCTTACTGATGCGCTGGTTGAGTTCGGGATCATCGGTCGCGCCGATCACCAACACCATGCCTTCTAGTTGATGGGGGGCAAATTCGCCTTTCAGGTAGCGAATGGCCCCCTTTTGCCACAAGGACTGCAAGCCCGGAGTGAGCTCTCGACTGACCAGGGTGACCTGAGCCCCAGCTATTAGTAAATCCTCCACCTTGCGTTCGCCGATGGTCCCGCCGCCGACGACCAGACAGGGCTTATCCACAATATTTAGAAAAACCGGATAAACTTTCACCTTATATCCCATTTGATGATCTTGTAGCCAATTTATCAAGCTTATCGGCGCAATGCAAGGAGTTTCCGAGGCCTGATGCAGGGCCGGACGGTGGTCTGAATAGCGGCTTTTTAAAAAGAAGTTTTGCGGACGCAAGCAGAATGAAACTCAGGTCTATTTCCCGGCTCGGCGTGGCCAGAGGCTCAGATAGGCCAGGCCCAGGTACTCATGCCAGGCCGCTTCCATTGTGGTTAAACAGTCGCCGGAGGGGAAATAATCCTTATAGGAATAATCCCTGCCCCCGCGCAAGTCAGCCGGGGCCGGAATCGGCCGCATTCCCAAAAGCTGGAAAATACGCATGGCGCGGGGCAGATGTGTCGCCGAAGTGACCAGCAAAAAGGGGGTATCTTTAACCAGGGGCTGGACGCCGGTAGCATTGGAGTGCGTATCGATAGCCTGGGTCTCCGCTACCAATTTGTCGGCCGGTACGCCCAGACTCTGAGCAAAAGCGACCATCAATTCCCCCGAACTCTTGTTCACATAGGGTAATTTTCCGCCGGTCATGATCAAGGTGGGACGGCCGGAGAGCAGGTGAAACAGGCGAATGCCTTCCGCCACCCGCAGGGCGCTGGCCTCATCCAGTTGACTGGTCGCCGGGACGTCGAGATTATACCGGACCCCACCCGCAAGCACCACGATATATTGAATATCGGTGAACTCCGTGATGCTGGTGATGGGCTGATAACGGTTTTCCAAGCGCTGCACCAAATAATTGGGTAAGGGCTGGGTAGTAAACAGATAAAAACCTATCAGCCCCAACGCCAGGAACCCCAACCCCCTTTTTCGTCCCTCTCGTGCCAGAGTCAATTGCAAGAATCCATAGCTCAGGAGCACAAGTACGATAACTCCGGGTTGCAGGAGCAGGCCGACGATTTTTTTTAGAGCAAACATGACGTTAACATACCTGGTGGACGGCGTTAATGTCAAGCGTAGTTTAACCAGGCCGACCCATTGTTAAAGTCCTTGGTGCTCCTTGACTTCTGTCCCGGTCTTCCATATGATAAAGATTATCAATCTGGCATTGTTGAAAGTATTTGATGATGTTTGCTAGGCTCCTGGCCAGACTAGGCGATCTGTTTCTAGGCCTGTTGCGGGAATTAGGTGAGATGGCCATGCTGCTGGTCAATTGCCTGCTGTGGTTGCCCCGCCCGCCGTATCGGATCCGCCACTTCTTTGGCCAGTTAGAGTTTATCGGGGTCCGATCCCTATTCATTGTGGCGCTCACCGGGCTGTTTAGCGGTATGGTGTTGGCCCTGCAGGCCTACTACGGCTTCCGCAAGTTCGGCGGCGAGAGCCTGCTGGGCGGAACTGTGGCCCTGTCCATGACCCGGGAAATCGGACCGGTACTGACCTCCTTGATGGTCACGGCCCGGGCCGGGTCGGCTATGGCTGCGGAATTAGGCACCATGCGGGTGACCGAGCAGGTGGACGCCCTGTTGGCCATGGCGGTCCATCCGGTGCATTATCTGGCCTTGCCGCGTGTCTTGTCCGGCCTGATCATGGTGCCGTTGCTGACCGTGGTGGATGTCTTCATCGGCATTCTGGGAGGTTATTTTGTCGGGGTGATGCTGCTCGGCATCAATCCCGGGACCTATATGCAAAAAATGGTGGAAATGGTAGTCGCTTCCGACCTCTATAACGGTCTATTTAAGTCTATGGTTTTTGGTCTATTACTGGCGTTGATCAGTTGCCATCAGGGGTTAAAGGCGCGGGGCGGGGCTCAAGGCGTGGGTTTGGTGACCACCCGGGCGGTAGTCTATTCCGCGGTGGCGATCCTGATCGTGGACTATATGTTGACGGCCCTGTTGTTTTAAGCGGCCCTTTAAATTAAGCCCATGCATCTAATCCGCCTGGTGGATGTCCATAAAGCGTTTAACGGCCTGCGGGTATTGGACGGCTTGAACCTGACCGTGCAGCAGGGCGAGATTACCGTCATTTTAGGACGCAGCGGCACCGGCAAAAGTGTGCTGCTCAAGCATCTGATCGGTCTGATCCGCCCCGACCGCGGCCAGGTGCTGTTGAAAGGGGTGGATCTGGCCCGCCTGCCGGAAAGAGAACTTTTTTCGGTCCGCAAACGGTTCGGCTATCTGTTCCAACATGGGGCTTTACTAGATTCATTAACCATTGGCCAAAATATCGCCTTCCCGTTACAGGAACATACTAGCTGGCCCCGGTCTCAGATTGAGGAAGTGGTCACCACCAAACTGGCCCAGGTGAGCCTGCCGGGAGTAGAGCATAAAATGCCGTCTGAGCTTTCCGGCGGGATGCAAAAACGCGCCGCCCTGGCCCGGGCATTAGCCCTGGACCCGGAAATTATGCTGTTTGATGAGCCGACCACGGGACTGGACCCGATCACCACGACCACCATCAGACAGTTGATTGCCGAGACAGTCCGTGGCCTGAAGCTCACCGCGGTGGTCATCAGCCATGACATTGAATTGGCCCTGGCGCTGGCTGATGTTATTGCCTTTTTGCACCAAGGGAAAATTTTAACTCAGGAATCGCCCGTCAGCTTTCAATTATCGCCCTTGCCGGAAGTGCAGCAATTCCTGAAGGGGGAGCCGGATTAAGCCGGTCAAGAAGATAATACTGTATTACTTAATTGAATAAATATAAACCCTGTAGGGGGTGACCCGACGGGTCGCCCCTAGACAAAAAAGGCCAACAATTCAGAGGAAATTGCGGCGGAGGCTTTATGAAGGCAAAATCGACCTGGGGTCCGGAGGTTAAGGTCGGCATCTTTGTGCTGGTGGCCTTATTGCTGCTGGCCTACATGAGCCTGAAAGTGGGGCGCTTTGCCACCATCGGGTGGCGAGCCGGTAAAACCTACTATGCCCCCTTTGCTTCGGTCTCCGGCCTGGTCCTCAATGGCCAGGTGGAGGTCGCTGGTGTAGAAGTCGGACGCATCAAAGATATCACTCTCAAAGACCACCAGGCCCAGGTTGAATTGCTGCTCCAACCCGACCTGGAGCTCCGGCAGGATGCTCAGGCCACCATCCGCACTAAGGGTATGTTGGGTGAAAAATTTATCGAACTTCATCCCGGCACCGCCGCGGCGGCGCCCCTGGAGGCGGGCGGCACGATCACCGATACTCAGTCAGCAGTGGAGTTTGATGAGGTTCTGCGACGGGTTCCGAGTGTGCTGAAGGATATCCAACCCATCCTGAGCGATGTCCGGGCCATCAGTCAGAGCCTGCAGCGGGTGATTGGCACCGCGGAGGGTGAAGCTTCTTTAAAGGAGATGCTCGATAATTTTCAGGCAGCCAGTAAGTCATTGAGTCAGATCGCCAAAGACCTGGAACAGGGCCGGGGTACCCTGGGCAAACTTCTCAAGGAAGATCAGCTTTACCGCCAGGTCCAGGGGACCATGACTGAACTGGAATCCGCCATTGCCAACCTTAACCGCTTTTCTACCAGGCTGGCCCAGGGCCAGGGCACTCTGGGCAAACTGGCCAACGACGATAGGCTTTATGACCAGGCGCAACAGGCAATCAATCGCCTCAACCGGGTAGCCCAGAAGATCGATCACGGTGAGGGCACTTTAGGTAAGCTGGTGAACGACCAATCTCTCTATGACGAAACCCAGAAGGCGGTGAAAAACGTTAACCAGGCCATGGAAGGCATCAAAGAACAGACGCCGATAACCGTGCTCGGCACCATTGGGGCCACGGTCCTGCGCTAATCGGCAGACATGACTGTTAGCACTGCCACGCCCTCCGGTTGGCGGCTCCTATTTGTCTGTCAGGGCAATATCTGTCGCAGTCCGATGGCCGCCGGACTGGCCTCCCAGATGCTCCCGGCCGGCAGCTATGTAGATAGCGCCGGCCGCAATCCCTTCGGCGACGGTGCCACCCCAGAGGCCATCGAGGTCATGGCCCGCACTGCCGGGATCGATATTTCGGGTCATTACCCTAAGCCGGTAAGCCAACTTGACCTGTTGCAGTTTGATTACATCATTGCCATCGACCCGCAAATATTCGCCTTCCTGAAACGGTACTGTCCCCTCGCCAGCGCCAGATTAATCAGATGGAATATTGCTGATCCCTACCTGGGCGGGATCAGCGCTTATGCCCGGTGCTTTCAGGAGATCAAAAGCCATTTGGAAAAATTTCGGGCTTGGTTAACCGAACAATCTGGACCATAAAACAACAGCCCTGGATTGCGCCTCGATGTAAAGAAATGTAAAGTTTTCCCTCCGTCTGCCGATTCTTAATATAAACATTCTCTCCTAAATTATCAGGATATCAAACATGCCTAATACCAAGTTCTTATTCAAATGCAACAAACTCATGGCTTAATACATTGATTAAATTAAGTATTTCAACAGAAAACAGAAAACTAAAAACAGAAAACGGTATAAAGCCATGACCGTTGAGCAGGATCGTGCTGAGGGGGCACTGCCTTATCGTCCTCTGCCGCAAACTATCGACGATTTAAAGGTTCCAGATATTTTTCTGGCTAATCTGGTCCTCAAGCATTGTTTCTACCTAGATGTCTTCAAATTGGCGGATTTAGAGGAGCGCTTAAAGCTGTCTATCCCTATCATTATGGAATTGTTGGATTATCTGAACAGACAAAAATACATCGAGATTCTCGGGACTGACCCCTATCTTAACACCTTTACGACTACGACTCTAAATTTTCGCTATGCGCTGACCACCGAGGGGAAAAAGCGGGCCGCCCATATCTTGGAGTATGATGCTTATATCGGTCCGGCCCCGGTGACCCTGGAGGATTATTGGGACCAGGTTACGCGTCAGAGTATTAAAATCACTAGCGTGAGCCCGGAGCGACTTCAGGAAGGGCTGCAGGGTCTGGTGGTCACACCGGAACTGATAAATCAATTAGGCCCCGCCCTAATGAGCGGCAAACCCCTATTTCTTTATGGTCCTCCAGGCAACGGCAAAACCACCATTGCCTTAAGGTTAGGCCAGATGTGGGACGATGTAATTTTAATCCCCTATGCCATCTATGTGGAAGGGCAGATTGTCCGTCTGTTTGACGAGATGATTCATCGCCCGGTGCCGGCCCCCGGGTCAGACCCGGAATTAATCGACCGGCGCTGGCTGCGGACCGTCCGGCCGACGGTAATTGTCGGGGGCGAACTAACTTTGGATATGCTCGATCTGTCTTTTAGCCCGACCCTGAAATATTACGAGGCTCCCCTGCAATTAAAGGCCAATAACGGCATGTTGATTGTGGATGATTTCGGGCGGCAGCATATTGCCCCCCACGAATTACTCAACCGTTGGATTATCCCCATGGAGAATCATCAAGATCTGTTGTGTCTGCATACCGGCCAGAAATTTACCATCCCCTTTGACCTTTTTCTGGTCTTTGCCACCAATTTGGAGCCCACCACCCTGATCGATGATGCCTTTTTACGACGCATCCGTTCCAAAGTCAAACTGACCGAGGTAAGTCGCGAGCAGTTTATCGAAATCTTCCGGCTGGTCTGCCAACATTACGAGGTGCAGTTTGATCTCGAAGCCGTGGAATATTTGGTGAATACTTATTATGCCGACCATCAACGCCGTATGGATGCCTGCCACCCCCGCGACCTGGTGGAACATATTTTAGACCACTCGCGTTTTCATCGAGTAGAACCCACGCTATCTAAAGAAAACCTGGATCGGGCCTGCAACACCTACTTTGTCTACTGATATAATTCTGTTCTGAAAATGTCTCTTGTGGGGCACGTCCTACGCGCCCAAAATGCTAAGGCAACTAACCGGCCGTCTGCTCAAGGCCGTGACGCAGGCCAGCTCTGGTCTCCACGCGTCGTAAAACCCACTTGGTCAACTCCACCGTCGGGATGATGGTCAGGCTGACGCCCAGAGCAATCAACCAGTCCTCAAAAGTGAGCGGTATGGTATGGAATAACCGGGCCAATGGCTCCCATTCCACTACGGCGGCCAATAAGGTCAGAGAAGACAGCACCGCGGCGATCAGCAAGCGGTTTTTAAAAATTCCGACTCGCCCCAATGAAAAGATTTCCGAGCGACAGTTGAAGGCGTTAACCATCTCGATGAGCACGATGCCCACAAAGGTCATGGTCTGGGCCTTGACCAGGATCAGCTGGGGATCGCTATAACCGCTGGGATTCCAGTAGTAATAATAAGCAAATAGCGGCAACAACACCGCCAGCAGATGAAGGGGAATAACCGCCAGCAGGGCATTAACGGGCCGGGTGAACAGGCCCTGCTCCGGGGGCCGCGGCGGACGTTGCATAACATCGGCATCCTTGGGATCTACCCCTAAGGCCAGGGCTGGCAAGCCGTCCGTAGTCAGATTGACCCAAAGGATCTGGATGGCGATCAAGGGCAAGGGCAGCCCCAGGAAAAAGGCCAGCGACAACACCAGGATTTCGCCGATATTGCAGGTCAACAGAAAGATCAGATATTTTTTGATATTATCGAAAATCACCCGGCCTTCCTCGACCGCGGCCACCAGAGACGCAAAGTTATCATCGGCCAGGATCATGGCCGCGGTCTCCTTGGTGACCTCAGTGCCGGTGATGCCCATCGCCACCCCGATATCGGCCCGCTTTAAGGCCGGGGCGTCGTTGACCCCGTCCCCGGTCATGGCGACAATCTCCCCCTGACCTTTGAGGAGGTTGACCAGCCGCAGTTTATGCTCCGGGGCCACCCGGGCAAACACCGGGGTCTGGGGAAGAACCGTCAACAATTGCTCATCGTTAAGGCGGCCCAGCTCTTTGCCGGTGAGGACCTTAGCATCTTCGGGATTCTCGCCCAGCAAACCGACCTCCCGACCAATGGCCGCGGCTGTGGCCGGATGATCGCCGGTGACCATGATCACCCGGATGCCCGCCCGACGACATTGCGCTACGGACTCCACGGCCTCGGGCCGGGCCGGATCGATCATGCCTACCAAGCCGACCCAGGTCAGGCCGCTTTCGATGTTATTCTCATTATACTCCGTCAGATCGTCCGGCAAGGAGCGGTAGGCCAGTCCCAGCACTCGCAAAGCTGCGGCGGCCATGGCTTCGGCCTGGTCCAGGATGGGCGAGCGATCGGCGTCGGTTAAAGGCTGGATCTGGCCCTGCTTGAGTTGCATCTGACACTGGCCCAGCACGCTTTCCGGAGCGCCTTTGACATAGGCCACCTGCCCTTCCGGATTCTGATGCACGGTAGTCATGCGTCGGCGTTCAGCGGAAAACGGCACTTCGCCCACGCGCGGCAGTACCTGGCTTAGTTGGGTCAGGTCCAGACCGGCCTTGCGACCCAGGACCAGCAAGGCTCCTTCGGTGGGATCTCCCCATACCGACCAACTGCCGTCGGTCTCCTTCAGATTTGCGTCATTACAGAGCAGGGCAATTTGGGCCGTCCGGTCCAGACTCGGTAACTGATCCGGAGTTATTGGTCGGCCCGCCACTAGAAATTCCCCCTGGGGCAGATAACCGCTGCCGCTGACCTCTACCTCGGTATCATCAATAAACAATTTTCGGACGGTCATTTCGTTGCGGGTCAAGGTGCCGGTCTTGTCGGTGCAGATGACCGTGGTACAACCCATGGTTTCCACCGCGGGAAGCCGTTTGACAATGGCATTGCGGCGGGCCATCTTGGTGGTGCCGATGGCCAGAGCGCCGGTAACCACGGCCGGCAAGGCTTCCGGGACCGCGGCCACCGCCAGGCTAACCCCCCAGATAAACATTTCCAGCCAACCATAGCCCCGCCAGACCCCCAATAAGGCCGCTAGGGTACAGATAATCAGCGCAATGACCCCCAACAGCCGACCGATGCTGGCCATCCGCAGTTCCAGCGGAGTTTTTTCCTGGGGAATTTCGCCCAGCATCTGGGCAATCTGACCAAAGGCGGTGTTCATGCCGGTGGCGGTCACCACTGCCTGGCCCCGACCATAAGTAACCACCGTAGCGCCATAGACCATACAGGTACGGTCGCCCAAGGGGGTATCCGGGTCGCTTACCGGATCGGTGCTCTTCCTGACCGGAGTCGATTCCCCGGTCAACGGGGCCTCCTCGGTCATCAGGTTCATTTCGGCGATTATCCGGGCATCAGCCGCGACCCGGTCCCCGGTATGGAGCACCAGCAGATCACCGGGCACCACTTCCCGGGCCGCAATCATCAGTTCTTCGCCCTCCCGGATGACGCTGGCGGTCGGGGCGGCCATTTGCTTCAGGGCCTGCACTGCTTTTTCCGCCCGGTATTCTTGACAAAATCCTAAAATGGTGCTGGCCAGGACAATAGCCAGGATGACCATCGCATCCAAGGTCTCGCCCAGCGCTAAGGAAATCGCCACGGCGATCAGCAAAATGATGATCAGGATGTTCTTAAACTGGCCCAGCAACAGCCCCAACAGGGAAATCTTGGTACCAGCCACCAACTCGTTGAAACCATAACGCTCCAGACGCTCTGCAGCCTGGGCGGCCTCCAGACCCTGGGGACTGGTGTCCAAGGCAGCTAAAACTTCTGATAGGGATAAGGTATGAAAATCTGGGGTAGCGTCATTTTCTGAGTTCATAAGACCATAGACCTTAACAAAAAGTTTTTATAAGAAAATTCAGACAGGTTTAATCAACCTATCTATTTATCATTATCTGTCAACCGCAACCAATAAAAAAAAGGACTGTTAAGATCTTTCACCAGTCAATTAAGTTGAACCAGCCGCGCAAATTGCGTTGTCAAGTGGGCGATGGTAATGGTATGATATCAAAAACTTGCAACTTCTAGCTCTGATAATCTGGAGACCTGTAGATGAACGAGGCCTTTACCCGGTCCGAAAAATTGGCGGGGCTGTTTCTGTTCTTGACGCTGCTGATTGCCGTCGCGGCCCTGCTGGTCATTGGTCAGGGTAAGGCCTGGTTTAAGTCGCAACGGACCTACCTGGTTAAATTCAGACAGGGTTATAATCTGCAACCCGGGTCCTCGGTCAAGATGTTTAATACCGAGATCGGTAAGGTCACCAATCTGCGCATCAGCCGCTTGACCGACAGACTTGAGGTAGTGGTTACCATCAGGGTGCTGGCCGAATATGCTGATCTGATCTGCCAGGATTCGGTGGCCGAAGTGCAAAGCCCTACCCTGTTTGGCAGTGAATATCTAGAAATCAGTCCGGGCTCTCCCGGTAAAAAACCCCCGATAGCCGAATATGGAACCATCCCTTCCAAAGAGCATAAGACCTTAGCCGATTATCTAGAAGAGTTTCAGCCTGAGGACAGTCTCCGCCGGGCTAAGCAGATATTAATTAATATTGCTTATCTGACCGAAAAACTAAAAATCCACGAAAAGAAGTTACTGACTTCCTTAAGCAACTTCAACGAGGTAATGGCCAGCGTCCTTGAAGCCAAAGGTTCGCTGGGAAAATTACTGATGCAAACCGACTTTTATGGTCGGCTGGAACTATCCCTGACGCGTCTGGAAAGCGTACTCAAAGATGCTGCCCAAATTACCGGCGATCTCAAGAACACTACTCGCGACATGCCCGCCCTGGCCCAAGCAGTAAGCCAAGAGGTGCAGAACGTTAAGAGTATCCTGGCGGACATCAAGCAGGGCAGCCAGGAATTTCCGGAGCTCATGGGCTCAGCCTCAGAAGCGGCGCGGGGAGGCACCGAAGTGGTAGACGCGCTCAAGGCCAATCCCTTGATTCGCCTGACCCTGCCCAAGCAGCCCCCGAGCAAGACCATCCATGTGGAGCCTCGGAATGTCCCTTAAGTTCTGGGTGCTACTCGGTCTGACTATTTTGTTGGCCTATGGCTGCGGTGCCGGTCCCGACCCCTATGGTCAGCAGGTCAACCGCACTACCACGTTGGCGATTCAAGGGCAACAATGGTTTTCCCAGGGAGATCTGCGGCGGGCCGCCCGGGATTTTGGCCGGGCCTTGGAAATCAGCCAGTCGATTGATTATCCGGCCGGGGTGGCGCAGCAACTCAATAATTTGGGGGCTGTGGCCCTGGAACAGGGAAACCTGGAAACCGCCCAGGAGCTATTCAACCAGGCCTTGAGCCTTAACCAGGAAATACCCGATTGGGCCGCGGCCAGCACCAATCTAGCCAACCTGGCGACCATCGCCCAAAAATCCGGGAACCTGGCCCGGGCCGGAGAATATCTCCAGGCTGCCCTGGCCGCCGCCGAACGTTCGGGTGCCAATACGGCCCGGGGCCGCATCCTCTGTCAACTGGCCAGTTGGTATTTAGCGCAACAGGATCAGGGAAGCGCAGCGGTGTTGCTTACCCAGGCCCGCCCCCTGGCCACCACTCCGGCCCTGCAGGGTACCTTAAACCATCACTGGGGCCGTTTGCGCCTGAGGCAAGGCAACCACCTTGCGGCCCTGAAGCATTTTAATCAGGCCCTGGCCGCGGATCGCGAGATTTTGGAGCGCGCCGCCATGGCCGCCGACCTTTTCGGCCTGGCTGAGACTTATGAGGCTCAGGGTGAGCTGGACCAGGCCTTTTATTATTATAGCCGGGCCTTTGATGTCTATGCCGCACTGGGTAAAAAGGCCAGAAGCGAGGAATGTCGGGAACGCCTCCGACAGGTCAACCACAAAGGTCGGCTAGGGCACTCTTTGAAAAGATTTGAAAGCCAGTCCGAGCAGACTTCAAGCGAAAAAAATCAACCCGCATCATAAATAGTAGACAAAACAAGGAGGGCAGCCATGGATTATCAAGCCGCGGTTCTGCAACTGAAGGAAGACCTGCGTCTGCGGACCGAACCCTTGGGAGTCAACTTTTTGAAAGATGCCGCCGAGCTTCCCGATAAGACCCGACGGCCTTCCGAAGTGCTAAAAAAAAAGGTTACCATCTGCCAGGGCCTGACCATGGCCCGCAGCTACGGTTGGAGCGTCGGTCTGACCAAGGATGACCTCGTCTGTATCCCGGCGATGCTGGCCTTTGGTTTGACTCCGGCCGCGGATCCGGTCACGGAATTAGGCCAGCTCTTCTGTGCCGTGGGGTTTCATGCCGAGGCTGGCCCCGGTATTCAGGAAGCCCAGGCGCTGCCGCGGCTGGCTCCAGGTCAACTGGCGGCCCTGTATCTCAGTCCCCTGGCCCGCGTCCGGCTTGATCCGGAGATTGTGGTAATTTATGGCAACCCGGCGCAGCTGATCCGGCTGATCGGGGCCGCCACCTTTAGCTTCAAGGACCGGGTTACGGGTAGCTTTGGCGGCAAAGTGGAATGCGCCGAATATCTCATCGGCCCTTATCAGAGCCAGCAGATGCGGGTGGCCATTCCCGGATTGGGCGACCGGATTTTTTCCATGACCCAGGACGACGAGATGGTCATGGCCTTTCCGGTCCAGTTCCTGGAGGGGCTGCTGGTCGGGCTCAAGCAGGCTGGCCGCCAGATCGGGGCCCGCTACCCCATCACCTTCTATCAGAACTTTCAGCCGGAGTTTCCCAAGCCCTATCAGGAACTGGCCCAGAAATTAGGATTGCTAATATAAATTTCTAACTATTTTCTACGTAAGATTTAACAAATCGTGTCTTACGCTCCCTAACAAAATATAACAATGGAGGGCATGACTATAGCTCGTCCGAAACAGGTGGTGAATGATGTCTTGGCCCAGAAAGCCGAGCAGGCTCTGAAGCTTATCCCTGATCATTAAATCTATTTAAAATTACAGGCTATTTCCGTTAGCTTACCGAAAATCGGCGAAAAGAACGGGCCTCTGAACGCCCGGTAGAGGCCCGTTTCTGAGTGACTGCGTGTTCGACACGGACAGCATGACCGTCACCATTGAGCAAATCGATTTGCACCAATGGTCTGACATTCCGAGTATAGAAATCCCCGTTCAACCGCTAACCGTGAAAAGAGATTGTGCCTTTGACATTTTGTAGTGCATCGGGAGTAAGCTCACAGGCCATCACATTTTCGTTGGGAATCTGATCCGTGTTGGCGATCCCGAAATCAACGGAGGGACGAAAATCAAAACGGTTGTAGTAGGCAGGGTCACCCCCAACAATGACTGCCTTATGGCCCTTGGCTTTGGCAAGATGGAAGGCTTCTTTAATCAACTGCGCTCCGACCCCTTGGCTGCGGCGTTCAAAGACCACGGAGACGGGGGCTAAAAGCAAAAGCGCATGCTGGCCGTATGCGGTCTCGATAAAAGTCCTGGTGAGCATGAGGTGGCCGATGAGCTTTCCCTCATCTTCGGCAACCAGAGCAAGTTCTGGAATGTAGTTTCCGCTGGCGCGCAAACGATCAACAAAGTTTTGCTCGTCGCCATCCGAGACCGTGGCCGTCTGAAAGGCGGTCTTGACCCAATACTGTTCACTTAAATATAATGATAGTCAATTGGAGTTCGAGTTTGGTCTTTTTTTTAGAGCCGCGATGGCGAATAGGAAAATTGCTTATCTTGCGCTTGACCCCGCGTGGGTTGCCC
>Ga0164318_10002438_pt1 | contig 17303 bp, 16 predicted proteins | sample GuaBasSedimGuay9_FD_113734 | JGI IMG/M metagenome (GOLD analysis project Ga0164318, IMG submission 113734) | Subseafloor sediment microbial communities from Guaymas Basin, Gulf of California, Mexico - Guay9, Core 4571-4, 0-3 cm | ecosystem: Environmental > Aquatic > Marine > Hydrothermal vents...
CAGGCACTAGGACATATTCCCTTCCTACTCCATTCTCATCACATATAACCCCGGGCATTCCCTCTTTGAGTCTGCCATTTGGCAAGAGTACCCCCATCTTCCGCATCACCGCTATTGCATCAATGAGACCAGAGCCGCAAATCCCCACTGGTGGAATATTTTCATCGTCACCGAGTACTGACCACGTAGGGCCTCCAGTGCGAGAATCCAACTCCACCTTATGTATAGCCCCGGACACTGCTCGCATACCGCACGATATCTGTGCTCCTTCCAGGGCTGGCCCTGTAGCACAACTTGTGGCCCACAGGCCGTCTCGGTTCCCAAGCACTAGCTCTCCATTGGTTCCGATATCCACAATCAAACACATCTCGTCGCGTAGGAACGGCTTTTCGGCAAGAATCGCTCCTACGGTATCTCCTCCAACAAAACCCGAAATAACGGGAAAAAGATACACATTTGTCCCTGGATTTAAATTTAGCCCGACCTCTTCGGCGCGCAGATCTCTGGGCGAGCTCAACACTGGAAGATATGGCCATACACCCAGCCCATGTGGATGAAAACCGATGAAAATTTGCTCCATGGTAGTATTTCCTACGAGGGTAACTTCGTCAATATCCTCAGCGGAAGCTCCTACTTCTTCCACACATCTGCCTAGAAGATAGTTAATACCTTCAACGACTATTTGCTGGAGAATGGCTAGCCCGTCTTCCCTGTTGTCAGTCATAGCAATCCTGCTTATGACGTCCTCACCATAACGTCTCTGCGGATTTACAGAGGCCGATGATGCTATAACTTCTCCTGTGTGAAAATCACACAAATAGGCAGCCAGAGTAGTAGTACCCACATCCACTGCCAGGCCGAGGCTCCTGCTCTTATTTCCAGGGATGACAGCAGTGATTCCCCTCTTCAAATGGTTTACAAGTGTAATCTCTCCTTCATATGCCTCTGGCCGACTTAGCTGACGCAGGGCCCCGAGATCTTCAATGAAAACTTCATGACCGGCCACTCTCGTAGCACGTTCAGCTACCCAACTAGCTCCGTCCGCCAATATACCATCCTTCGGCTCGGGTAGTTCATCTTTCTGAAGTCCGATCCTTTCAACCATTGGGTCAAATGGGTATTTACCCCTGAGTCCTGTCTTTCCACGGGCCTCCCGGCTATCTGCCATCTGTTCAGGGATCGTTATTGTCACATCTCCTTGAATCTGCGCCTGGCAAGCAAGCCGATATGACCTCTTAATTTCATCTGGCGAAAATATACCCAGCTCCGATTCTGTGAGTGCCGACAAATTGTGGGGTGGGTCCACAATTACCCGGCACTTGCCACAAAGCCCTTTACCACCGCAATCTGCCCTAAGCGGGATATTTATGATGCCGGCTGCTTCGTAAATGCTCGTGCCTGCAGGCGCCTTGGCCTGCACACCCATTGGTTCAAATGTGATCTTGTAGTGTTCTGCCATTTATTCTACCTTTCGCTGATATCGCCCAGAAGCCCAAGGAAAAATCTCACTATTTTCTTTCCCGATGCCGCTATCCTTAATCAATATTATTTTTTCTTGCCAATTGGAAAAAGATGCCCTGGGCTTTTGTTGTAATTGAGACCTAGACTTTTATCATAAGCCTCTTAGTTAGGCAAACCCAATGCGACATAGCGATACCCTGTGAAAAACCTGCCCTATACATGGGCTCATAACCTAATGCACATGTTCGAAAGGTCTATGGAAACCCGAAAAATCTTAAAGGGGCTCCCTTGTTTGAAAAATAATGCCACGTAAAGGCCTTACGTTTTTCTATTGCACTGTCAGTTGAAGACGCCATATTACTTTTTTGTGGCAGAGAGAAGAGTCCTTACATACAAAAAACGATCTCCTTTTTCCAAACAAAAAAAGATGTATGACCCGATTGATTAGTCAAGATGTAGCAAACATAGGAATCGAACTTGAGGAATTTGACCTGGGATTGAGGGAGAAACCCAGGCATACCTTGCTTGAAATTGGTTGCCATGCCGCCGGCATAGCCAAGATATCCGCCAAATCGGTGATTTCGAGCTTGAACACTGCTGTGGTACCCATCACATGTAGCAGAGGAATCATAGCTTGATCATCGAAGCGACCAACTCTCCTAATGTTATTGACGCAAGATATCTTGGCCCCTACACTCGTATCGCCGCGCCTGGCATGCCTTTGGGAATCAATGTGGAAGCTTATGAAAAAGTGGCCTCCACGCCCTGGAGCTTACCACCTATCACAGCTGCTAACATGTAACAGCCTCTTTCCCGTATTTTTCTTTCACTCTTTTGCCCCGCGCTGCTATCCACTGAAAATAGGTATCACGGGATGCAACTTCAAGGCCATATGACTCAAGCACCCCTCGCACACTCTCGGCTGTTCTTCGTGCATCCTAAATATCAAGGGAATTCTGTGCAACACCTACCAACCCTTGCCCGGGATGAACAAGTGATGTCACTACATTCGCACCGGCATCCAGCCAAGGCCTCAGCCCTGCAAGGCCTCTCACGTCCAGGAAGGCCGGAATCAATCTGTCAGGAAATGCCAAGCGCATGACAGATGTGATCATCAAAGCCCTCACAGAATCTGGTGCGGTATTGCCTTCCATGGGAGTACCCCTTTGACGCACGAAATTCATAACTCTCACTTGATCAGCGCCAAAAGATCGCATAACTTCAATAGAGTCAGCAATATCATCGTCATTTTCACCTATTCCACACAATAACCCTTCCTCGATTAACATTCCCAGTTTGTGGGCGAAGCATTTCCTAGTGAGACGCTCTTCTTAGCTCTGATTCACTCTTAGTTTATTGAACAGTACTGGATTATGTGTCTCTTGGTAGCACGCGTACCATGTCGCACCTGCGCTCTTTAAATTCTCTAAGGCGTATTCAGGAATGACTCCGGGTGAAATCATCACAGGTAAGCCTGTTGCAGATATGACAGCACGGACCAGAGAAGCCAGCTCATCAAAACCATCATACCCATCTGCCGTTTGTCTTCCAAGGCTAACTAGACTGTGCCCTAATTTTCCAAGACTTCCATTACCATGAGAGGCCATCAGTAGCCGCTCCAGCCCAAACCCTATTCCAACCCATGTTTCCGCTATCTTCCACGGCCGATCAAGAGGGTGAGGCCCCATAGCCCCCGAACCCAACTCGACATCTTCTTCTGCACCGACTATATCGAGCGTTTCCTCGTAAACTCCTGATTTTTCGATTTTAAATTTGTAATTCTTTAAGCCTGCCGCTTGAACAACCAAGTCAGCAAGCTCCTGTAACCTCTGCCTTCGAGATCTGTTCTGTAAACCCATCTCTACCAAACTGAACATGGTAAATTCACTAAAATGGTATGCACCTTGGCTCTCCTTGCGGAAGCAAGGCCCTACTTCAAAAATTCGTAGCAGGTTTTTCCCGTAGCCGAAGAAGATCCTTAAAGGACAAAATACAAATGTGGCGCGAGCATAGGGCACAGGCACTTGTTTCCACTGAGCCAATAAATCTGCGAGGCGAGGGGATGCCCCTCATTAATCCCCATCTTGGAAAGCAGACCCCTCGACATAATAATGGGAGTTACAACCTGAGAAAAACCATGCTCTATGAGAAGGTCGGAAAGGCGCCTTTCTAGCTCTATAAGAGAAGGACGCAATCGGTTTTTGCCGAATTCAATGAGCCTTTCACGTTGTCGCCTAGCCAGCTTCTTTTCCAGGATCTGGTATTGCCGATCTCGCTCATCAGGACTGCTATGATGCCTTTGTAAACCCACTACGTCAGCATCTAAATTTCTCAAACGGCGGTATTGGATTTCAGACCATGGCACTACGAAGGGATTCCATCCTTTCCGCCTCTGACCTGGAAGTGGGCCGGGCAACCCTAAAATTCAAATTTTTTCTCCCTATACGCCGTGAGGTAGCCCATACAAAACTCATCTCTCCCTGCCAGAGTTTCGGCGGAAATAATGCTCGCCATCATCCCTTTGTCCAAAGGATTAACAATGGCACCATCTAGACCTTTAGCTATTGCCATCGCCATGAAAACTTGATTCATGAACTTTCTGGCTGCAAGCCCATAGGAAATATTGGACAGGCCACACATGGTATGAATACCCTCAAACGTGGTCATGATCATCTCTACTGCATCGAGAAATTCAATCCCAAATTTACTGTTTGTGGCTACAGGCTGGACCAGGGGATCAACATATATGTTATCAAGAGGAATCCCATTTTGTACCAGCCCATTGACCAGCTTTTCCGCAATTGCCATCCTTTGCTCTGTGGTCTCGGGCATGCCTTCATCACTCATACACAGGGCAATAATCTTGAACTCAGTACCTGATATGATCGGCAGTAACTTTTCGTATCGCTCTTTTTCAAGGGAAATAGAATTGATCATAGGGGTCCCTTTGTGCACAGCAAGGGCCGCCTCAATCGCCTTTGGATCCGGGCTATCAATGGCACACGGTGCATCAACAGCTTCCTGCACATTCTTTACGAGCCATGTCAGGTATTCCGGCTCCTTTCCCACAAAAATGCCTGCATTTACGTCAATATAATCGGCTCCGGCTTCAAACTCTTTTTTTGCTATCCTTTGTATGCTATCAGTATCCCCTGCTTCAATTGCTGTTCCAATAGCCTTTCGGCTGGCATTGATAAGTTCTCCGACAATAATCATCGCCTTTTTTCTCCTTTTGCTCACTGGTTGAGATTGCCACTTAGCTCACAAGGGCTTTCGCTTTTTCCACGGCAGCGGCAGCATTGGAACCATATCCATCAGCACCTATCTTATCCGCAAAATCTTGGGTTACTGGAGCGCCACCAACCATCACCTTCACCTGCTCCCGGAAACCTGCCTCTGTGATCGCCTGAATTGTCTCTTCCATCTTCGGCATAGTCGTGGTCAACAACGCTGACATCCCAACAATATCAGGCTTATGCTCTTTGATCGCATCCACAAAGGCTTGAGGCTTGATCCCTGTGCCCAGGTTTACAACGTTAAATCCTGCTCCTTCAAGAAGCATAGCCACGAGGTTCTTCCCAATATCATGCAGATCCCCTTCCACCGTGCCGATGACAAACGTGCCTGCACTCGATGTCTCATCACCTACCAAGAGTGGCTTCAAAATATCCAGAGCACCCTGCATGGTCCGTGCTGAAAGCAATACCTCAGGGATAAACATCTCACCTGTTTTCATCCTCCTGCCTACTATGTCCATCCCAGGCAAAAGCCCGGAATCAATAATTTCCTTTGCCGCCTTGCCCTGCTCGAGGGCCTGGTTCACCGCAGTCTTTAGTTCATCGAGTTTCCCTGTTATGACCAACTGCACCATCTTTTCATATATCTCTTCTGCCATTTTCCTCTCCTCCTAATAACGCTCGAAAATACAGCTCTGGGCAAGAAAGCGATGATTCGATATACCCAAAATTTTGTCTCACTTGAAACAAAAGTCTTACATTAGCTATATCCCATTTTCAGGACTGGCCCCGAAGCACAACAGGTCATGATGTGAGCAGTTTCTTCACCTTCACGACCGCATCTTGAGCATCCTCAGCATATGCATCTGAGCCAATATTTGCGGCCCACCTAGCAGTCACTGGTGCCCCTCCGACAATCGTCTTGAACTTATCTCGTAGACCTGCGGTTTTCAGGGCCTGTTCTAGTTCCTTTTGCCGAGACATGGTAGTGGTCAGCAACGCACTCGTCCCAATAATGTCGGCCTTCACCCTAAGTGCTTCTTCGATAATCCGATCCGTATCAACGTCACGGCCAAGATCATAAACCGTGTAGCCGTTTGCTTGAAGCAATGCAACTACGATGCATTTCCCAATATCATGCACATCTCCCTTTACGGTAGCGATAACTATGCTGCCGTTGCATTCTTCGCTTTCCCTTGATGGCAAAGCGCTGTTCACCATCTCCGTCACGCTTTTCATGACATCCGCAGCCTGCACTAATTCAGGTAAGAACACCATTCCTCTTCCAAAAAGGTCTCCCACTTCATTTATACCAGGGATAAATCCATTATTCATAATCTCCAAAGGATCCTCTCCATCTGCAATGAGCTTTTCAACAAGTCGCACCGCCTTTTCTTTGTCATGATCAACAATTGCCTGTTTTGCCTCTTTCAAAACATCTTCAGGAATCATAGATCATTCTCCTTTCCACTTTCACCCCAACAATATGTTGGCGGGGAGTCCGGGAGTTGCACCCGGCTGCGTGGATTTAGAGTCCACGTGATCCCATTGCGATCCACCCCCCGCATTCTTAACAAAGCCTAATCTTAAATACCAACGTGTAGCCCGCCTCACATTCGGTTAAATGGATGGAATAGTGCTCTGTTTACTGGGCAAAAAAACAGATATTGTCAGAGGCACCACCAAATCAATTTATCTTCGACACCTATGAATCTTTAAACACCGTTGAAAGTAAGTTGCGATTTAAATAACTCCACTGACCTGATCTTTACACCCAGTAAATTAGCTACATTCCATTTTGCTCTTATTCCCTTAGGACTGCCCGCGATGGAAGTAACTGTGCCGATACCGAGGTCCTTCCTCAGCTCTCGCATGACCTCCTCGTTGGTCAGATCCTCTTCATCAATTCCAAGTTTTTTCGCAACATATGCTTTGGCTTCATGAATCTTCATTTTGTGGGTCATTTGCATCCAGGCCACGAGATCTCCCGAAGTCCGGATACCCCCCATGCATGATGCCATGATATGTGCGACATGCATCCCTAAGGGGTCTCCAACACCTATCTACAACCCATCGGCCTTCCCGATTTGTACCAGTGCCTTAGATACTCGAGAAACGCTGTCAATAGGAGGCTGTTCCATCATGGGCACGCCGCATACTCCCATACCAACATTTGCATGGATAGGGATCTTTGCCACCGAGACTGCATGTTTCAAAAATGTAACGGCACGTGCAAGATTCCATGGAACAGATTTACTAGTATTAGTACTAACTGCCAACCCAAAGATGTCAGCCCCTGCAGACTCTACCACTTTGACTTGATCATGAGGATACATGCCAGCTAGTTGTTTATCTTCATATTTCAGTTCTCCATGCATGCCGAGGATAAATTCACCTGAAGATCCCATCAATATTGGTAAATCTGGAATCGTCTTTTTCAGCTCTGCCACTGCCTCTAACGTTGCCAGAAATTCCGCATCGCCTGCAGATCCTGAAGTGTCAAAATTAATCCCTTCACATCCCACCTCCGAGAGCTTTTTGGCAACAAAGACCAAATCCTCCTTGAGGTATTGTAGGGCTTCTTCCTGTGCTGCACGTGCCTCATCTATTTTTCCAGCAGAAAAAAGCTCAGCAGGATTTTCACATGGCCCGTCAGGTTGGTAATAAAGCCCCATGTTGGGTTGTGCGCCATAAAAAAAGGGGGCTGTAGATACCATGGAGATATTATAATAATCATTCATTTCAAAATTAATTATAGGTTTCACCGGTTTGTAGCTATAATCGCTATGGCCCAAAGACGTGGTATCCGCCCCACATGCCCGTTCATAGACGAGGACGGCTTGCATCCTGCTTAGTGGAGCCCCCACTCCGCCTCCATCCTGGCCGGAATAGAAACTCATGCTACACCCATCATCTGTAACAATTACTTCCTGCCCTCGCTCCACACTGACCACCCGTGAAGGATCGGCTATTATTTCGAGCAACTGCTTTTGTTCTTCGGGAGTCATGGGCGGGATATGGGCTCTTTCTGCTGCATCCTTTGTCCCTTCTTCAATGTCTTTTTTGATCTCAGATCTTGTTAGTAAAACCCGTTCACCATCCCCCATCCTAGTAATAATTTTGCCACTCATTGGGATCACCTCACTACTTAATCTTTTTCATCCGTGGAAATACCCATCTCTGCTTCAGTTTCTTTTATAATTTCTCTGATCCTTGTTAGCACATCATCATCCAAAGGCTCTGGCTTATGATTTTCCAGGATATGTCTTACTTTTGCTGCGGCCCTCTCGTAACTATCAGTTGCACCATCTTCTTCCCATGAATTACGATCCCTGCGATCTATAAGCTCAACACGTGACTGCTGCTTCATCCACTTGAACGTATGCTCATGGCTCAAAAAATCTCCAAAAGGACCTATTTCCTTGATAATATCAATAGCTAGTGTGTCATCATTTACCGGAATCCCTTCTAGCAAGAATTTGATCAACCGCGCAAATTCACAATCGAGAACCAGTTGGGCAAAATCAAATGTTATGCCACTCTCAACCATGCCCAGACCATAGATCATATTGGCACCTGCCAATGCGGCTATAAGTCCGGTAAGAGTCTTTTCGTGGCCCATCTGGCAATCAGAAATCTTTCCATCACCCTACCCACCGGCAACATAGCTTGGGAGCATATAATGCCTTGCCAGTTGCGCCACTGCTCCACTGATGAGTGCACATTCTGGAGTTCCCACTGCTGCTGCTGCCAGCCGTAGGTCCATGGCGGTTGTGGAGCTACCATAGATCACAGGTGCGCCCTTGCGAGTTAACTGAGACAAGGTCAGTCCACCCAAAATTTCCGCGTTATGCGTTACAAGGCTCCCCGCAAGGGTGACTGGAGCAGTTGCACCCGCCATTGCCATAGACAGGATGTTACATACCATGCCCTGTCGTGCTGATTCCATAATGATTTGGCAACATTCTTTAATTAATTTGAGGGGACTGACCGGACATGTGGTAAATGACACTAGTGGCCGTTCTTTTAATTTTTTCATCCCTCCTGCAACTGCTGCAGCCATCTCCACTATCTTCTTGAGAAGTTTGCCATTGCCTGGGCCAAAGGCACAATGTTTAGTTGTATTGCTAAGAAATGCCTCTGCATTATGGAGAGGCACCGATTCCTGTGGTACATCATGGGCGCCTAAGGCCTTTTCGCAAAAATCCACTTCATCAAGGGCATCGATTACTCTTGCAGCATTAATAAGGTCTTGTTTTACAGGGGTCCTGATTTCCCCTGTATAAGGATCCTTCACTTTTATGCCTTCACTGAAATTGGTAAAGTAAACTCGATTGCTCTCTAAGACCAAATCGTGTTTTGGGTCTCGTCCTGCAAGAATAACCTTTGGAGGAGCAGATTCTATTGCTTCTTCCACCAAGTGTGGTGGAATTTTCACAATCTTTTCCTCTCTATCTACGATGGCTCCTCCATCCTCAAAACAATTGAGGGCCTCCTCATCTTCGACAAATATACCCTTTTTTTCGAGTACTTCTAATGTTCCTAAATGAATCTCGTTAATATCATCTTCTGTAAGAATACTAAGCCCTAAACCTCCATTCGAATTTCGCCCTGCGCGTACACCTCGTTTCATAGCCTAACTCCTCATAATAAAATGAATGATAAATTTATAGATATGCCTTCATCGACACTTCAGCAACATTTTGCGCATTTGTAAAGGCCTTTTAATGGCCTTTCCTGAAAACAGCTTCATGCATTAGAAATTATAGAAACTCATTTAAATATTCATAGGCTTTTGTTAATCTTCCGCGGTAGACAATGACGGCTTTTCTGATCTCATCCCAGAGCCCCGAGTCATCCAGACCCGCGCTATAATTCGCATTCAAAATGTTCGGAACAAAAGGTGTCAATTGACTACTAAAAAATATTGACGAATCCATTGGCAACTCGCAAGGGAGATTGTCAACGGCGAGTATAACTACACCGTCTCCCTCATGCCCGTCTACAATTTTTCGGGCAACTGGATCACACAAGTACGCTGGCATTGCCGAATCAGTTGCCTTTACATTGCACTCTACTGCACCATTTACATCACAGCTAATGTCAGCAATCCCATTGAGTTTCGGCTTAACAGAGTTTTGATAAAGTTGTCTCAATGAATCCCAGGTGATAAATCGAGGATAACGCTTATCCCAGTAAATCGCATTAATAACAATGCTCAAATAGGGGAGATATTGATCAAAAATACTGGAAAAGTACTCTGGGTGTTCATAATATTCATCCAGACGAAAGGGATGGCCTTTTATGTTCTGGACCATGTCCTTTTCTTTGAAAATTGCGATATAGACTTTATTTCGACTGGGGCCTGATTCATGTGCAAGCCTCTCCAACTCACTTGGTTTAATCCACTTGTGAGGCAAGCATTCGAGAACCGACTGAGCGCCTTTCGAAACGTTGCCATATCCCATAATACCAATAGTCAATGGGCATAGTAAATTTGGCAACCCTTGAGATTCAATGAAGCTTCCAATTTCTCGGAAATGCGCTTTCGCTTCACTCAAAGACCGATATTCATGGGCTCTTTTACAGCTCTTAAATACAGTGGAGATCCCATGGTAATGCCAATATTCACCCATAATGGAGAGCATATCTATCGTTCCGGCGGCTCCCGCGTAATCACCAAAATAGACCAATCGCCTGTTTTGGTTATCCGTTATCCTTTCATAATCAATGAGCGTGGAACCACTCGAGATAATCTTTCTCAAGAGTGGCATTCCGGCAGGTTGTCCCTTTATCGTATGTGAAAAAAACACATAGGTTTTGTTAGGAATTATTTTTTCTTCAGGGATTTCCTTTATACCGAATATCACGTCTCCTGGCTCCATATCGTCGCACATAATTGCCCCGGCGGCTCTATATTCCCCTTCGGTGAAAAACCGTTTATTGGAGCGTTGCACAAATACTCTGGCGCCTGTTTCTTTGATTATTTTACGTACATCATTTGGAACAATAGGAACCCGGCGTTCCCACTCATTTTTATCTTCTGCACGAATAAGTAAAGACTTCATTGCACACTTCCTTTGCACTATTGCAATCCCTCAAAAATGGGCCTTAGAAAAGGATCTAAAGTTACCCGGCAATCTCAGACTGCCTTTCCTCAAACTTGATACCAAAGTTCTCTAATTCTACAAGAACCGGTTTATATATTTCTGGCAAAATGGGTATGTGCACACCTGTAAGATTGACTTTACCTCTTGCAATGAGCGTAGTAGCAATAGCTACAGGCAGCCCAACAGTTCTTGACATGGAGCTATCCCCATTTGGGATCCCCTGATTGATAAGAGTCGAAGTAATCTTTTTCTTTCGCCCGCCTGGATACTCGGCTATGAACTCATGGTGCTGAATCAATAAATCCATCTCTCCATCATTGTAACGAAGCTTGTTTTTCAGCACATAGGCAAGCATCTCAAAAACAGAGACTGTCTCGAGGGGTAATTTTTCGTCACTGAAAAGTCCCAGCCATTCCAGTTTTTTTAGGGTAAGAGAATATTCGGGGATGCACAAATATTGCGCTACCTCTTTCTTTAGATCTTTCTCCTCACCATGAACAATGTTTGCAATTACCTGGCGGGGAGTGACCTCCCGAAAATCAAACTTCATTTGCCGATTAAGAAGTCCAAGTTTCTTGAAATAGTCCCATGTTTCACAGTAGCCAACATTTCTTAGTGTCCCTCGAAAGATTGCCTTGGCATTCTTGATATCATACAATTCCAGATATGGAAGTGCATCGCGATTCACGTACACCTCAAATACGCCAGCTCGCGGGATATCTACAAGCCAATAATGCTCAAAAAGTTTATCTCCTGGGACTTCGATTACCTGTCCATCTTCCAAATATCTACCGTCATTGGTTGCAGCCAATATTGCCCCTTCCGGGCTCCATGAAAACTTGTATCCTAAAGGATTATTATTGCTCTCTAGCGCTGGTAAGCCTCCACAGTAGGAATGGTAACTGACGATTTCCCCGCCTTCCTTTTTTACCCTGTCAATCACATTCATTGCTGCCATATGGTCGATCCCTGGGTCGACGCCCACTTCATTAAGAAAAATGAGCCCCCTCCTCTTGGCCTCGGCATCCAGTGCCCGCATTTCTTCCTTTACGTAAGAGGCAGTAACAAGGTGTTTATTGAAATTGATGCAAATGGAAGCAACAGTCGGATGGAAAACCCAGGGCAACATAGACACAACTATGTCTGTGTTTGATATCACCTTAGCCAATTTTTCTTTATCATTGACATCTAGCGCTAAGGCTCTGCCTCGGGGATGGTTTTTTACGAGGTCTTGGGCCTTATTAATAAATTGATCGGCGACAGTAACTTGCAGGTCAGTTTGATCAAGAAGGTAACGAACCAAGGGGGGGGTCACCAAGCCAGCCCCAAGCACTAAGATTTGTTTCATGGGACCTTCCTCCAATATGATTAAATATCAAAGGGGCATCGTAATCCAAAAGGCACCTTATAGATCCTTGATAAATTCTTCTCCCTGTGCCACCAATTCCTCATAGTTCTCAGGCGCCTGAAGATTGTTGACAAGATCGGAAGCATACTTCCTCAACAAATCTCCGGCCTTAGGTTGCCCTTTGCTTTGCCATTGCTCAAGGGTGAGAATCGGCCAGAACTCAGTTGCATAATCGGCTTCATGGCAATATTTCAAGGTCAACTCAGTACCCAGATAATTTCCCGCCGGTCCAACTGAGGCAATCTCCTCTAACCCTACGGAGCCCTCATCAAGCTTAAAACCATCAACAAATTCACGTACTCGCTGGATAACGTAATCCGCATACACTACAGTGGAGGGAGAAAAAGCAAGAGACTCAAAATTCCCTCCTACAAAGGGGGCTAGCCCCGCCTTGCCTAGACAACTTGCAAGATGGTTCATCCATAAGGTACCACTTGCAAGCAAATCAGGGCCCCATCCTGTACCACTTCCGGACGTGCCTGCGTGGGGTAATTCGTAATGAGCCATCATCTCTGCGCAAGCAAGATTTAACAGTATACTCTTTGGAGAATACCTGCTTACCATACATTGCATATCAAAAGCCGCAGGTAAGCTTCCGAGGATCACTGGGGCGCCAGGTTTAAGTAATTGGGCAAAAACCAATCCCGCCAACAATTCTGCATTGAGCACAGCGATAGTGCCAGCAGGCGTTATAGGAGCAGAGGCCCCAGACATTCCATAATTACTAAAAATAAGTGGCAACCCTCTTTCGATAGTGATTGCCATCATGTCCGTTGTCTCTTCATTAAGAACGAGTGGAGTAATGGGATTGAAATAGGGAATTACAAATGGGTGAGTATAAAAGTGATCGAAAAGGGCTTCAATTAGATCGAGAACCCTTTCAAAAAGCTGAGTGTTTGAAACCAAAAGAACAATTGGTTTGATAGTGTTGGTTACAAGCTCAAGGGTTGCATATAAGTCCGCAGTCTCTGCTGGAAAATCCTGTACTATACCCGGCGTGGAAACGAGATCGAAACTTTTCAATATCTGTCCCAATCTAGCTGCGATCACCATGTGCTTTCTTTTGAAAGGTTCAACATTATCTGTGAGAGGATCTTGATAAAAAAGATTAGTGACACCAACACCAAACCGGGTCGGATTTTCGTCTGGATTACCGATTCGGAAAGCAAAGCAGCCCTTGCGATCATATACGTCAATGGTCGAAGGGGCCTGTTTGATGGCCGTTTCTACCAGTTCGGGGCGAATATAGGCTCTTTGATCCTTGAGAGAAACTCCGTCAGATTGGGCAAAGACCTGCCTCGCCTTCTTGGAATCGACCCGCACCCCTACTGTGGACAAGATCTTCAAAGAATATTCATGCACTCGATCGATTTGATCACCGGTGAACACAGTTATAGCAGGCATAACCTTGCTCATATCGATGCCCCCAATCAAAAAAATTCAGGCAAGCTGCTAAATTGAGGCTTGCGGAATAGCAATACATATGTTACTACTACAGTAATAACATATATAACTTGCTCTTGCTTGTCAAGAATTTTTGGGATAGCCAGCTCGCTCGTGAGCATGCCATCTTGTTCCTTGACATTTGAGGATAAGTCTTTTTATGCTTCTTGCGCTGAATCGATATTGACCCCTTCGTAACATTTTGTCTGATTTATCACTCCTTGCGGCCCCACCAATACCGTTCCAGCGGGCGCAAGGAGTCGCACTTTTGTTCATCAGCAGTAACTGAGGGAAAATGATTATGAAATATGCACTTCGAATGTCTCGCATGCAAACAGAAACAGCTAATGCATTTGAAATTTATGACCGTGCACAGGCGCTTGAAAAACAGGGACGAGAAATAATCCACCTGGAAATTGGTGAACCTGACTTCCCCACCCCTAAACATATCTGTGAAGCTGCGATTGAGGCGATCAACCAAGGCTATACCCATTATTCCTCAGGTTCGGGAATGATGGAGGCCCGGGAGGCTATTGCTGATTTTGTCTGTCGAGACAAGGGTATCCAAGTAACGCCAGAGCAGCTAATTATCACTCCAGGGGGAAAGCCTGCTGTTTTTTTTACAATTTGCATTTGTGCTGATGCTGGTGATGAAGTAATTATCCCTGACCCAGGGTTTCCGCCCTATGAGGCAATGGTTCTATTTGCCGGGGCCAAACCGGTTCACTTGCCTTTACACGAACATAGAGACTTCAGCTTCGATGTTGAGCAACTTCGCCAACTCGTAACTCCCAGGACAAAGCTTATCCTTCTCAATTCTCCGCATAATCCTACAGGCGCCATGTTGACCCATAAAGATCTAGAGTTCATTGCTGAGCTTGCACGTGAAAAAGATTTCTTTGTTCTTTCCGATGAAGTATACGCTAAAATTGTTTACGAAGAGTCCTTTACCTCCATCGCCACCCTACCTGGTATGGCAGAAAGGACCATTATTGTAGACAGTTTTTCAAAGGCCTATGCCATGACAGGGTGGCGCCTGGGATACGCTGTTGCTCCCCGACAGGCCGCTGATCACATCGGCACTCTTATGGTAAACAGCAATTCGTGTACAGCGACTTTTACTCAAATCGCGGGCATTGAAGCGGTAAAAGGACCAAAGGATTTCCAGATTCAAATGGTGGCCGAACTGCGCAAGAGGCGAGATCTTTTGGTAGAGGGAATAAATAAGATTCCGGGGATAAGTTGCTGCGTGCCCAAAGGAGCATTTTATGTTTTTGCAAATATTTCCGAACTTGGGATGGATTCAGTGCTTTTCTCCAATCGCCTGCTTGATGAGGCTGGTGTGGCAACTATGCCTGGCGTTTCATTTGGCAAGTATGGAGAAGGATTTGTGCGTTTATCCTACGCAGCATCTATGGACAAAATCCACAAGGCATTGGAACGTATTGAGAAATTTGCAAACAAAATCCCCCGATGAGATTGCAATTATAGGGACACCAAGCTCCCCCTCGCCAAATAGAGTCGACTAAATAGCTCGCACGAGCAACTGACTAGACGCCCTTTTTTGGAATTTTTTGGAATTCGTAAATTTTATGCCCCTGCTATCTTTCTAATACCTGCCAGTTTGGCACCAATGCCTATGGCCAAAAAGGTAGTGAATATCATGACCGTCGAAACCGCCGCGACAATCGGGCTCACTTCATACTTCAATGAATTCCATATTTGAACCGGCATGGTTATCGTATCAGGACAGGTAAGGAAAAGGGCAATGTTAAACTCACCAAACGAAGTAATAAAAGAGAAAATCATGGCTATGAAAACACCTATCCGAATCCTCGGTAAGGTTATAAGGAAAAAGGTCTTGATAGGTCCTGCCCCAAGATCTCTCGCGGCATCCTCCACATTAAAATCATAACCAGCAAGAACCCCCTGGACGAGGAGGAAAACCGTTGGAATCGCCCAAAGGCAGTGCCCTGCCACAACAGATGTAATTGTCCCTGCGAGCCCTATCTTATGAACAAACATCAACAGAGAGATACCGATGATAATGCCCGGTACCAAGAAGGGAATCATGATAATAAGATTTACAGCATTTCTTCCCCGGAAATTTCTCTTCATGTAGCCGAGGGCTGCCAAAACACCAAAGGCTGTCGAGACCAGCATAGTGGGTATGGCGATTTCCAGGCTATTCTTGAAAACCATAATCCACATGTAGTCTCCAAAAAAGGCCTTATACCATCTAAGGGAAAAGCCTGAAGGGGGGAACATAATAAATTCCCCTTTGTTAAAGGAAACCACAATCGTTATCAGTATAGGTGCCAGCAAATAGAGAAGTACGACAATGGTGCATAGAGCCAGCAAAAGGGTTGGCAAATCAAACCGCTTATTTCTTTTCTCTTTTTCAAGTTTCATTCTTTCAACCCACTACCTCATGTATTTGGCCCCCTTCTGGGAGAGCATGTTGCTCAGAAAAAGCACAATAACGCTTATGCTAAATAATATAAACGCGATACTGGCCCCAAATGGCCAGTTTAAATTTGTCAGAATCTGATCAGCAACCTCGATAGAAATCGTCCTTAGAGCTGAGGAGCCAAGGAGAGATGGCACTGCATACTCTCCGAATGACCAGACAAAAGCAAAAAGAGCAGCAATGGCTATACCAGGAATGCTGAGTTTGAAAGTGACTTCATAGAAACTCTTGAATCGGCCTGCACCTAAATCCCGGGCTGCTTCTATAATAGACCAGTTGATGCCCTCCATTACACTTATGAGCACTAGAAGAACCCAGGGGAATACCACATCTAGCAAACCTATAACTACAGAAAAAGAACAAAAGACCATGGATAAAGGTCGATGGGTAATTCCAATGCCCAGAAGAATGGTATTTATGAAACCCTTTTCACCCAGAATAACAAACCACCCGTAAATCTGAACAATGAGATTTGTCCACAAAGGAATAATAATTATCAAAAGGTAGATAATCTTTTTTATCCCGGATGATCTCACTATGTAATAGGCTACAGGATAGCCTACAATTATGGATATACTAGTGACAAAAAAGGCGATCTTTAACGTATAAAGAATAATGTCTATATAATAAGGGTCTGTTAAGAATTTAATATACCATTCAAACGAAAAGGCTGGCTTAAAAACACCCATACTGACGAAATGGTAAAAACTCACTCTCAGCAGTGCTATAATTGGGATGAAGAAAAAGAAAACAACTGTAAAGACGGCCGGAAGAAATATTAAGAAAGATCTGTTTTTTCGATAGATTTCAAAAAGTTTTTCTGCCCATTTATGTTTTCTATGGCTCTGCACTGCGGCACTCCTTTACATTTCACTGCATGCTATGCTGGAAGGATAAGACAATTTTTTGGATCTATTTCTAGGAAAATAGTCTCAGATTGTTTATGTCTCTCTTCCACATGGCCCATCCCCACACGATCCACGGCAAGAACGCTATTGCCATATTCAATGTGAAACCTTTGTGTAGCACCCAAGAAGGTGATATCAACTATTTTCCCTTCCAAAAGATTATTGGTTGTAACTGGTTTTTGCTTATGAATCTTTATGTGCTCTGGTCTAATGCCTATGATCACTGTTCCTGATATCTCTTTGTCCCCAGCATATGTGGCCCTTAGC